>Ga0099364_10000211_pt1 | contig 97072 bp, 101 predicted proteins | sample TergutTh196P3_FD_73070 | JGI IMG/M metagenome (GOLD analysis project Ga0099364, IMG submission 73070) | Microcerotermes parvus P3 segment gut microbial communities from Pointe-Noire, Republic of the Congo - Th196 P3 | ecosystem: Host-associated > Arthropoda: Insects > Digestive system > Gut ...
TGGGAGGAGTAAAATAAAAAAAATTATTATGCCAAACTGTTTGTGTGTGTTTGGGGGGGGGGGGGGTATTTGCCCAGACAAGAACCCCGGTACAATTACCAAGTACGGTAAGAGACGCCTGGCAAAAGCCGGTTAGATATACCGTAACCGCACCTAATATTCTGCAGGCTCGCGGTACCGCAGCAGACATGGGAGCAATATTCTTACGCGATATTCCGTACAATGGACAGCAAAAATTGGTCATTACCGTTCGTGCAATGTCAGGCAGATTCCCGTGGGATAACGGTAAAATGTTTGGTGTTAAAGTAGCTACTCCGCCGGCAAACCCCAATCTGAATCAAGCTACAGGCTGGCTTGAAACACCGGGAAGAGCTCTTTTGGACAGAATGATTGACGGCCCCTTTGCTGTCGGCGACGAAGTTGTATTTCAACTGCCGGCAGATGTTATTGCAAACCCCGGTACTATTACTATTGGAATGACTATATTTTGCGGCGCCACTTTTGAAATAGCTTTATGGTTCGAGTAAGTTAATAAAAATCTTTGCACTCTGATCACTAAGGAGTGGTCAGGGTGCAAAACCCAATAAAATCCTTCCTTAAGAATATATCACCAACATATCAAATCATTTATACTGGTATTATGAACTTTGTAACAATAGACTTTGAAACAGCAAAACATTCACGGGAAAGTGCCTGTGCCATAGGGCTTGTAAAGTTCTTAAACGGAAAAAAAGCAGACACTTACTATTCGCTTATTCGTCCGCCCGATTTATACATTCGCCCGGACTTTACAGATATTCACGGCTTAACTGTAGAAGATGTAAAAGACTCCCCAACTTTTGACAAAATTTGGAATGACATAAAAACATTTATAGGCGGTCTGCCGCTTGCGGCTCATAATGCTATGTTTGATATGGGCGTACTGCGGGCTGTTCTTGAATGGTATAAAATTGATGTACCAAGCCTGCCCTATTTTTGCACCTGTAATTTAGCACGCAATGTTTGGCCGGAGTTAAGGTCTCACTCCCTGCCCAACCTTGCAAAACATTTTGAGCTAAAATATAACGCACACAATGCCCTGGATGATGCCCTAACCTGCGGAAAACTCGCGCTAATTGCCGCCCAAGACTACGGCTGTACAAGTGTAGAAGAACTGCTAAAAGATGCCAGACAGGAATTGAAGATACTGTAAGCGGCCAACGGGAGTCGAACCCGTGTCTCTAGCTTGGGAAGCTAGGGTAATACCGTTATACGATGACCGCACTATGGCTTTAGTGTAATACTCACATTGACAATAGTAAATAGGGGTGATACTCTATTGCTAGGCACTATGCCAAAGGTCCTGTAGCTCAGTGGATAGAGCGGCCGCCTCCTAAGCGGCAGGTCGGCCGTTCGATTCGGCCCAGGATCAAATATTATTAATCCTTCCAAAAAGGCTGCAACCGATTAACCAAATCCCCTACAACGCATACATCCTTAAAAATAACAGGCTCAATTTGTTCACATATACCTTCATCGTTTATGGCAATTACCAAATCAACCATGTCCAGCGAATCTAAATTCAGATCTTCATTCAGCCTTTTTTCAGAACTGATAGAGTCCGGATCAAGCTCAAATACCTTAACTATGAGTTCTTTTACTTTTGAATATAAAACCTTTTCATCCATAAATTATACCAAATTTATACATATTTTTGCCCTTTGTCAACACCCTTGATCGATCTATAATTTAATCAAAATACTAAAGTTCTTATAAAAGTTCATAAATAAGGTATTGACATAAAATAATAAAAATATTAAATTTCACATATTGGAAGTAAATTTATGGAAAACTTAAAACAACAAATTAAAGAGCTGATTATTAAAACTCTAGAATTGGAGGATATAAAACCCGAAAATATCGTGGATTCAGCGCCTCTTTTCAGAGAAGGGCTGGGGCTGGACTCCATAGATGCCTTGGAGCTGGGGGTAGCCTTAAAAAGGAAATTTGGCGTGAAATTTTCTGCGGAAAACGCAGATAATAAAAAGCATTTTGCCTCGATAGACGCCTTAGCGGCATATATCGAAACTGCAGGAGGAACAACATGACAAAAGACGATATTTTTAACAAAATAAAGGGAATCCTAGCAAAAGAATTTGAACTGGAAGAAAGCTCTATTACCCCTCAATCCAAGCTCTTTGAAGAGTTGGAAATGGACTCTATTGACGCAGTTGATCTAATGGTAAAAATGAAAGAATATATTCCAAGTAAAATTGATCCCGAACAGTTTAAAAAGGTGGTTACCATTCAGGATGTAGTGGACATACTCTACCCCCTGATTAATAAGTCCTGACAATTACCTGATGGCAGTTAAAATAAAAAGTGTAATAAAAGTATTATCTACCTCCGTTATGGCAGTTTATCCTGTTGTGGTTTTCTATTTTTTAGTAATTCAAAAAACACCGTTAAGATTGATTTCCCTGTTTGTTATAGGGTTCGCCATGTTAGCATTTATAGCCGCAACATCTCGGCAAGGCAGGCGCTCTGCGGAAGAAGCAAAAAAAAACAGAATAACACCTGTGTTTTTACCCTCTTTGTTTTTGTTTGGCATTGGTATTGCCTGCTTAATAACCGACTCGGATATTCTTTTAAAACTTTACCCCCTGTTAATAAATCTCCTTTTTTTAGGAACATTTACCCTTACCCTGTTTCAGCCGCCAGCCATGATTTACCGTTTTGCAATACTGGCTGATAAAACAATTTCCGGCTCGCCGGGAGAAAAGCAAATTGCCGCATATTGTAAAAAGGTTACAATTGTTTGGATATGTTTTTTTGTCTTAAACGGAAGCGCGGCGGCATGGACTATTTTTTTTGGTTCGGATTTGGTATGGTCTATTTACAATGGGGGAATTTCATATATACTAATGGGTACGCTCTTTGCAGGAGAATTTATGGTAAGGAAAATGGTACAAAAAAAAATACCCGGCACCCGGCAGGCACCTGTAATTCCTCTTACGGCAATAAATAAAAATTCGCGAAAACTTTCCCATGTTTTATGTTACGAAGGCGCGTGGAAAGACGGCAAGCATAAAACATGGGAGGATTTTCTAAAAGGAACCGCCGCACTTCGCCGTCAAATTCAAGCCGTTAACAGTGACCGTTGGCTTTTATACTGCGATGATTGCTGGAGCTTTCTTTTAGCGTTTACAAGCCTTCTGCAATGTAAAAAGGAAGTACTGTTAACTGTTAATTTAAGCCCCGAATATATCTTGGAAATAAGAAACACGGAGCAGGGTCTTGTTCCTTTTTTAACGGATCAATCATTATCCAACATCCTTTACATTCCCGATTTACTTAAAACAGCAGACGAAGAAAACACAAATACTGAGCTTCCCGTGATTAATGCTGATGAAACATCAATTATTATGTTTACATCTGGCAGCACCGGCAAACCAAAAGCCATAAAGCAGCGGCTGACTGAATTAGAAAACGACAATCATTTTACGCTTTCCAAATGGGGAGACGAGCTTATTGGCCGTAAACATTGTTCAACGGTGAACCATCATCATATTTATGGGTTGCTTTTCTCGATACTTTTACCGTTTACAGTTGGAGTTCCGTTCAAACAAAAGCGGATAGAAGTACCGGAAGAATTTGAAAAACTTACAGATACTAAATACACAATTGTTACAGTACCGGCCTTTTTAAAACGCGCGGTGGAAATAGAAAGCCAAGACAGCCTTAAATTAATATCGCCGTGGATTTTTTCTGCCGGCGGAGTACTTACAAATGAAACCGCAGAAAAAACTTCTAAAATATTCGGCTTTTGGCCTGTCGAGATTTATGGCAGCACGGAAACTTCCGGCATCGCGTGGAGGCAATCCAGTAATGGTCCCGAATGGACACCCTTTGACAACGCTCAGCTAAGCAGAAACAGCGAAGGATGTTTAATAATCCGTTCTCCCTATATAAAAGACCCTGCAGGTTTTGAAACAGCAGACATTGTGGAGCTTATGGACGATGGACGATTCCTGCTGAAAGGGCGTATCGATTCTATAGTCAAAATAGAAGAAAAACGCATTTCTGTAACAGAAATGGAAGAACGAATTTTTCAATCCGGTCTTGTATCAAGTGTATGCGTAATACCGCTGGAAGACAAACGCCAGTATTTGGCTGCGACAGTGGTTTTAAATGACAGGGGAAAAGAACAATTTTCAAAAACTGATAAATATAATATAAATAAATACTGGAAGGATTACCTTCTTAAGTATTTTGAAAGCATGATTATTCCAAGAAAGTGGCGTTACCCGGAAGCGCTGCCAACGGATTCCCAGGGGAAAATAAAAAAAGAGGCGGTGCGTGCTCTTTTTACTGACGAAAAATACAACTTTAATAAAATTTTGGAAAAAACAGATAATTCTGTAATGCTGGAAATATCCGTTCCTGCCGCAAGCCCTTATTTTGACGGTCATTTCCCTGAGTTTCAAGTGCTTCCGGGAGTAGCCCAAATAGAATTAGTTATTCGGTTTGCATCGCAGTATTTTGGAACCGGTATAGCAGTTTCAGAAATAAAACGGGTAAAATTTACAAATCTTGTTTTGCCTTCGTCTCCGTTAATTATAAAAATAAATAAAATAGAAAATACCATTTCATTTAAAATATATTCACCGGAGAACGAACAGGTCTATTCTTCCGGATCATTAATACTTATGCAGGAACAAATATGAAGCAGGGGTTCATTATTCCCGTATATAGACACGCCGCAACAGTAGAGAAACTTGCGCAAAAACTTACGGTATTTGGTATTCCAATTATTTTAGTTGATGATGGAAACGGGCAGGAAGATAAAGTACAGCTTGAAGAAATAGCCGCTAAAATACCGGGAAGCGTCCTTGTTAGATTGGAAAAAAATTCAGGCAAGGGCGGGGCTATGATTAAAGGTATTCAAAAAGCGGCGGAGATTGGCATTACTCATGCGCTTCAAATTGATGCCGATGGCCAGCACGATATAGAAAAAGCCGCTTTTTTTCTAGAGGAGTCCGCAAAATACCCGGATAAAATAATTTGCGGACGGCCTGAATACGATAAGACTGCTCCTAAAAGCAGAGTAACAGGCCGTAAAATATCAAACTTTTGGGCTGCCGTAACTACTCTTTCCGGCGAACTAAAAGATGTGCTTTGCGGTTTTAGAGTTTATCCTGTTCATAAAACTTTACAAATAATAAAAAATCCATTTATTGACAAGCGAATGGGTTTTGATCCTGAAATTCTTGTGCGCCTATACTGGAAAAAAGTGTTCCCAGTTTATCATCCTGTAAAAGTAAGCTACCCTGAAGACGGTATTTCAAACTTTAATCTAGTCAGGGATAATCTGCGGATAAGCCTAATGTTTACCCGTCTTTGTATTGGTATGTTGTTGCGTTTACCGTTGTTGTTTGTTTTAGCTTTACAGCGCAGGAACAAAAAAACATGAAAAAAGAAGATGGTGTTTCAGGTCATTGGTCCCGGCAAAAGGAAAAGACAGCAGGATATTGGCATTTAAAGTTATTACTCATTTTATTTAAGCTGCTTCCAGTGTTTTTTCTGCGTATTATTGCTTTTCCTGTAGGTTTTTTTTATTTTGTATTCTCAAAGAGCGCAAGAATGGCATCTGCGGACTTCATGGAAAAAGCCGCAAACTTTGCGGATAATCCAAAAACGGCAAAAAAACTCCGTTCGCCGTTTGCTCCGCTAAAGAATATAATTTCTTTCGCCCTTACCCTGCTGGAAAAAATACAAATATGGAGCGGCAGATTTCCCGATAAAAATCTTCTCTTGCAGAATGACGATGCAGTCGAACTTACGGAAAGGCTAAAAAACGGAAAAGGCGTTCTTGTAATTACCTCGCATTTGGGGAACATAGAGCCGCTGAGAGGACTTACAAGTTTTATTAAAACATGGGTATCCCGCGAAATAACAATAACTGCCGTAATAGATATGGAAATAACCGAGAATTTTTCCCGAATGTTAAAAGAGGTTAATCCTCAATATAATTTTGATATTGTTAATTCTCGGGAAATAGGTCCTCATACTTCGGGCTTATTAGAAGAAAAACTGGCGGCAGGAGGGGTGGTTGCCATCGCAGGTGACAGAACTTCTGCCAACAACATTGAAAAAAACTTGAGCATTCCTTTCCTTGGAAAAGAAGCGAATTTTCCGCAGGGGGTTTTTTACCTTGCGGCTCTTATGCAAGCATCAACACAAGTACCAATTTATTTTGTTTTTGCCTTACGGCGCGGGGATTTATCGTTAAGTACAAAATACGACTTGTTCATTCATAAAAACACCGTCGATTACGGTCAAATTTCATCCAAAAAAGAGCGGTTTACCGCCAGCTCAGAGTTAGCCTCTTCTTTCGCTGCATATCTGGAAACCTACTGTAAAAAATACCCGTTTCAATGGTATAATTTCTTTGACTTTTGGGCAAAGGAGGTTTAGCCGTGAAATCCGTAAAAAACAACGGACCTTATAATATTTGGGCAGAAACTGAATTAACAGTGGAATTTTACCATTGCGATCCAATGAGAGTTGTGTGGCATGGCAATTATATTAATTATTTTGAAACAGGGCGCAGAACACTTTTGGAAAAATTGGGCTATGATTATAGTAAAATGGAAGAATCGGGATATGTCTTTCCGGTTGTAGAAATTTACACAAAATATTTAGGGCCGCTAAAATATAGAGATCTCGCCTTAATAAAGGCTGTTCTTGTTGAATATGAAAACCGCCTTAAAATACAATATGAAATCCGTAACGCAAAAACAGGAGCAATAACAACAAAAGGGGAAAGCATTCAAATGGCTTTTAGTTTAAAAACAATGGAATCCTGTTTTGTCTGCCCTCAGATTTTAGTTGATAAAGTTGAAGCACTTATAAAGGAATAACCATGAAAAAATACACAATGCTTGTTGGAATATTTTTCATTTACTCAACATTATGTTTATGGGCACAAGAAAATATTTTTGACCATCCGCTAAGGCCCGAAAACATGAATGCGTTTACAACAGCCTGCGCGCGTCTTGCTGAACATCCCTTTGTAACCGGAAGATTTGAACAGGAGAAAAAGATAAGCCGTACGGGCCGTTCTTTAATGTCGGCGGGAAATTTTGTTATTGCTGCGGATATGGGCATGGTATGGGATACCGTAACTCCTGTTGCCACAACAATTACATTGGGCAAGGATTATATTATACAGGCAAGACCGGGCAGGCGCAGAACCCTGATAAGCGCTCAAGGAAACGAAACCTTTTTGCGTACAGCGGAAGTTTTAAGCATGATATTTACAGGAAACGCCCAGGGGCTTCTTGATAATTTTGAAATATTTTATTTTTCCGGACCAAATGGATGGGAACTTGGACTTTATCCCAAAGACAGCGTAATACATTCTTTCGCGGAAAGAATTATAATTAAAGGCGATACTGTAATCAGACATATCCAATTAAATGAACAGAATGGCGATATTGTTATTTACAGTTTATCAAACCACAGCCACCCTGCGGAACTAAGCGCACATGAAAGAGCATTTTTTACCCTTCCTTAAAACAACAAAATCATGGGAACTTGGGCTTTGGCTTCTTGTCCATGCAGCTATCCCGTTGTTGTTTGTACTTTCTCTTTTTTTTACAGGTCCTGTGCAGATAAACACCCTGCTTATGGATATGCTTCCCCAAGCCGAACATTCAAGAGGCGCGGCAAAAGCAGATACCATTCTAGCTGAAAAAAACTCCAGGGAAGCCGTTATCCTTGCCGCCGCACCGGACTTTGAAAACGCAAAAAAAGGCGCCGCTCTTTTATACGCCGAATTTGAACATTCACCTGCAATTGAAATAATTTCATTCTATTTTGATCCTTCTGTAATTACGCAATTTATGGATTTTATTCATAATTACCGTTTTGTAATTGCAGGGGATGAAACACTTAATTTACTGGAAACAGACGGAGCGGAAGAAATAGCAGACGACGCTTTGGCGGCGGCTTATGGAGCTTTTACTTTTTTACCTTTGGAAAACATTGATAAAGATCCATTCCTTCTTTCAGAAAGGCGTATGGAAACATTTTTAACAACATCTTTGCTTTCCGGCGGAAAACTTAATTTAAAAGACGATGTATTATCAGCCAATTTGGACGGTGTGTGGTATGTACTTCTCCGCATGACTCTTACGCCTAATGCTGTTTCTGTAAGCGGCGGCAAAAATATAATTACAGAAATTCACAATACAACTGAAACAATAAAACAAACCGTGCCGGAGCTGGAGTTTTACTTTTCCGGAGTACCTTTTCACAGTTATGAAAGTTCTACAAACGCACAAAAAGAAATTTCTATTATAAGCACAATATCCATATTAATAATTTTATTTTTATTTCTTTTCATTTTTAAAACACCCAAACCCGTATTTTTTTCCGTTTCTGCAATAACAGTCTCTTTAGGCATGGCAATCTCGGCATCTTTTTTGATTTTTAGAGAAATACACATTATTACCTTTGTTTTTGGAACCTCTCTTATTGGAACTTGCATTGATTATTCAATTCATTTCTTTTCTCACTGGAAAGGCAATACAACTTTAAAAGACGGTTATGCAATTCGTTCCCACATTTCAAAAAGCCTTGTTATGAGTTTTATCTCTACAGAAATTTGCTTTTTTGTTTTTCTTTTCGCTCCATTTCCCATACTTAAACAATTCGCGGTTTTTTCCATGACGGGTCTTCTTAGCTCTTTCCTTACATCGTATTTAATTTACCCGCGGTTAAAGCTGCCTTTGGAAGAAAAAAGACAATTTGATATTTTTAACAGCAAACTTTTTCTTAAACTAAGAAAATATTCTCCTGCGCCCGTTTTAAGAATTGCAATAATCGTTGTTATTGCGGTCTTCGCATCAGCGGTTATTGTATTTAGTCCTCAGCGCGTAAAAATAGAAAATGATATAAGATCCTTTTATTCCATGTCCGATTCATTGCTGGAATCGGAAAAAATTTCCGCTATGGTTTTTGATCGGGGTTCTTCTTTTTGGTACTATATTATTTCCGGCTCAAGCCCGGAGGAAACATTGCAGAATGAAGAACTCCTTGCCCTGCGTCTGAAAGAAGAAATAATGCTTGGTAATTTAGGTTCTTTTCTAGGAACATCGGTTTTTGTACCCTCATTAAAAACTCAGCAGCAAACTTATGAAGCTATGAAAACTCTGCTCCCTCTTGCGGAAGCACAGTATAATTCCCTGGGGTTTCCCCCCGAATATGCGGAAATATATTACAAGGAATTTGCCGCAGGGGAAATTTACTGCCTTCCTGAAAACGCTCCAACAAATATGGGAGTAACAAATATGTGGATAGGAAATGTTAACAATAATTATTACTCCTGCATTCTGCCGTTTCATTCCGCAGACGAAACTGTTTTCCGTTCCATAGCCGATGAATTTGACTTTGTACACTTTATTAATAAAGCAGAAGATATCAGCCGTGATCTAGATACAATTACAAGAACGGTTTTGTTTTTATTTCTTGCAGCCTTTTTTGTTATTTCCATTATAGTATTTTTTGCATACCCAAAGCGGGATAGTATTAAAATATGCATGGTTCCTATTTTTCTTGTTCTCTGCGTACTGGCCGCGTTAACATTAAATAAGATTCCATTGGGATTCTTCCCGGCTGCGGGGTTTATATTGGTTTTTGGTCTTGGGCTGGATTATATATTTTATATGATAGGGAAAGGAACAAACCAAAAGAGCGAAAGCGGCAAGTTTACAATACTTGCAACAACCATGTCATTCTTAACAACAATTCTTTCTTTTGGCGCTCTTGGTTTAAGCAGTTTTATGCCTGTATATATGTTTGGGTTTACTGTTTCGGCAGGGCTTGGCGCAGCTTTTATTTCGGCTATGATTTTGAAGGGGAAAAACAGCTAACTTATTCTCCATTCAACAAGCTCATCTTCTTTTTTCCTTGGCTTTGGCGGAGGTATTTCAGCAGGATAACCAAATGCTGCCGCCGCGACAATTTGCTTGTTAGTATTCAGCCATTCTCCTATTTCCGCGATTGTAAAATAAATATCGCTTATCCATAAACCGCCTATACCGTATTCTAAAGATGCCAGCAGCATATTTTCAACAACAGCTCCTATTGATTGTATGTTTGACATTTCTACAAACCTTTTAAACGGGGTCTGCCTTTGCATTGCTTTTGCATCTGTGTTTATTACAAAAATAATAATCGGTGCTTCTTCCATAATTTCCAAAGTTGTCTTGGCTGATGATAAAAACTGGTCAACATCTAATACTAATTCAAGATCTGCTTTTGCTTTTTCTATTCCTTTGCTCATAACATGAATTAATTCATGCTTGCTCCTGCCGCTTACAACTACAAATTTCCACGGCTGCCTGTTTTTTGGAGATGGAGCGTCTATACCTGCTTTAAGTATATTAGCAATTGTTTCTTTATCTATTTCTTTTTTAAGAAACTTTCTTATACTTCTTCTGTTTTTTATGGCATCAATTATATTCATATCTTATTATCATTATAAATATGAAACTTGTCAATTAATTCACAGGACAGCAAAGTTTCGGAAAACCACTGTATTAAGGGTTGAAGCTCAAGTCTGCCAAAAGCTGTTTCCCCTTCCACCGCTGCTGCCATAATGTATTTTGTGCCATCATTGTTATTAAGCTTGTAAAGGTAAAACAACAAAGGCACTGCACCTGCCGTGCTAGACCCGAATTCAACGCTATCCCTGTTCCTATAATAAAAACACGGCGCTTTGGCAATATCAAATACAGAAAGCCCGCGTAATTTAATATAACATTCTTTTAGTGTCCAAATTTCAAAAAAAGCAGAATCATTGCCTTTTTCTTTTTGGGATAAAATATACTCTGCCTCTAAATTTGAGAAATATTGTTCGGCTATTTTTTGTGTATTTGTCCTGTTTCGTACAACCTGCACATCACAGCCGGTACGAAAACCAATACCTTTTACATGGGAAACCGCAACCAAATCTTTGGAATGGGATATATTAAAATCAACACCTTTTGTTCGGTCAGAAAAATAAGGCCGTCCATTGTCATCTTTAAGAATATCCTGTTCTGTAAAGGGCATATCTTCCAAAATTGATAAAATCCGCCTGCCTTCGGCTGTGGGGTTTTTATCAATTTTGTATATTGACATAAACGATAAACCTATGTTAAATAAAATACAACTCATTGTTTGCATAATAACTGTTTTTATGTATTGATTCTATACCTTAATTAAGGAGATTTTTTGAAAAAAATATACCTTTCTGCACCGGGACTTGTATGCTGCGCAGGTCAGAATAGAGATGAATTATACAAAGCCTGCCTGACTGGTGACCAAAGCGGAATTACCATGCGGCAATTTCCAGACGGCAGCAAATTCCCCACAGGGCAAATACTCCGGGAAATGCCCGCTGTCCATAAAACAAAAATAATAAGGATAATAGATGCCGCCTTGGAACAAATACGGTCTGATATTGAGACAGCCGTTTCCAAATATGGCACAGAAAAAATAGGTGTCTGCCTCGGCTCCTGCGATAACGGTTCGGAAAACTTAAATTCGGCACTCTGTGAATTTTTGGCAAACGGCGAGTTTCCGGCAGGATATAACCTGAGCTTACAAAGAGCGTCATCTCCTGCGGAATATATAGCCGCCAAGTTTGGAATTACAGGACCTGTTATGACTGTTTCTACAGCCTGCGCTTCCGGTGCAAGCGCTATAATAAAAGGGGCGGAGTTAATAAAGGAAGGGGTGTGTGATGCGGTTATTGCAGGCGGCGCAGACATTGTTTTCGAGACAGTTCTTTTTGGCTTCCACTCACTGGAAGCCCTTTCAAATGAGCTGACTAATCCTTTTAGTAAAAACCGCAAAGGTATAAACCTCGGTGAAGGAGCGGCGTTCTTTTTGCTTGACTCGCAATACAGCGCGCAATACAGCGCGCAAAACTTTGGAATAGAACTTCTTGGTTACGGAGAAAGTGCCGATGCCTTTCATATGACCGCACCGGGAGAAAACGGAGACGGTCCTGCAAAAGCAATGACCGAAGCTCTTGCAAAGGCAAATATTAAACCGGAAATGATAGGATATGTAAACCTCCACGGCACAGGCACACCTCTTAATGACAAAGCGGAAGCTTTATCAATGAAAACAGTATTTGGCGGCAATATACCCCCTGCAAATTCCACAAAGCCAATTACAGGTCATACCCTTGGTGCCGCAGGAGCGCTTGAAACCGCAATCTGCTGGATGGCTATAAACGAAAAAAATGGACTGCCTTTGCACTGTTGGGATGGTGAAAAAGACGAAGAGCTTGCGTTTCATCCTGAAAATTCCAATTACAAACCACCATCAATTTGTATGACTAACAGTTTTGCTTTTGGCGGGTGCAATGTCAGTTTAATTTTAGGATGCAATAAATGATAGATTATAATGATTTAAACTCAATTATGGTTCACAAGGGAAAAATGCTTCTTCTTAACAGAGTAATTGATTATAATTCTAAGGAACAAAGCATTCGGGCGGAAAGTGACATTACAGAACAATGTATTTTTTACGATCCTGCTTTGGGCGGAGTGCCGTCATGGGTAGGGTTTGAATTTATAGCACAGGCAATAGCGGCTCTTTCAGGAATAAAAGATATGGAAAGAGGCATAAAACCAAAAATAGGTTTTATCCTAAGCGTTCCATCAATGAAGATAATGATTCCATTATTTAAACTTGGCAGTACAATAAAGATTTATACAAAGGTATGTGATTCTATAGATACTATCTATACTTTTGAAGGTGAAATATATATAGAGGATAAAAAAGCCCTAACAGGAAAAATGATGTTAGTTGAAGTAAATGAAAACGACGAACGGTTTAAAAGTTTTTTAACAAAATAAAATAAGGAGAATTAAGTGGTGTCAAAAAAAATACTTATAACGGGAGCAAGCAGGGGCATAGGCCGAGCTATAGCTTTGGCAGCGGCAGAAGCAGGTTATTCAATAACAGCCCATTACAATAAAGGAAAAGAAGCCGCAGAAGCATTGCAAAAAGAAATTTTTGAAAAAGGCGGAAAGATTGATCTTATTCAATTTGATGTAAGTAACAGGGAAGAATGCCGGGAGAAGCTGGAAAAATATACGGAAGACAACGGAGTATTATGGGGAATAATCAGCAATGCGGGAATATCTGCAGATGATTCTTTCCCCGGCATGAGCGGCGAATACTGGGATTCCGTTATCCGCACAAATCTAGACAGCTTTTACAATGTACTGCATCCGCTGATAATGCCCATCTGCAGAAAAAAACAAGGCAGAATTATAACCATTTCTTCTGTATCGGGAATAACAGGCAACCGCGGTCAGACAAACTACAGCGCCGCCAAAGCGGGTATAATAGGAGCCACCAAGGCGTTGGCTATGGAGCTTGCAAGCCGTTCAATAACTGTAAATTGTATTGCGCCGGGGCTGATTGAAACAGATATGAGCAAAGACGCACCAATGGAACATATACTTCCATCAATACCAATGGGCAGAATAGGAAAACCGGAAGAAGTTGCCGCACTTGCGGTATTTCTGCTTTCCGAATCAGCATCATATATAACTAGACAAGTAATATCAGTTAATGGGGGAATGATATAATGGAACGACGAGTTGTTATAACCGGAGGATCAATAGTAAGCGCCTTGGGCAGCGAATGGCCGGAAATTTTAGCAAATCTAAAAGCAGCGAAGAACTTTGTCCGCCGCATGAAAGACTGGGAAAAGTATTCCCGCATGAATACAAGGCTTGCCGTTCCAATAGAAAGCCCATTGCCGGAATATCCCCGAAAGAAAACCCGTGGTTTTGGCAGGGTAGCTTATCTTGCTTACGCATCTGCAGATAAAGCGCTTGTTTCAGCCGGAATCAGCGAAGATGATCCTTTAATAAAAAATGGCCGCTGTGGAGTTTCTTATGGATCAAGCATGGGCAGTATCGATGCACTTATGGATTTTTATCACATGCTTGTAAATAATGATGTTACAAAAATGAACGCTACAACTTACATTAAAGCAATGCCGCAGACATGTGCCGCAAATATTGGCGTACTATTTGGGATAACCGGAAGAATTATTACTACAAATACAGCCTGTACTTCAAGCAGTCAGGCAATTGGCCTTGCATACGAAACAATAAGAAATGGATATCAGGATTTAATGATTGCAGGCGGAGCGGAGGAATTAAATGCCGCAGATGCCGCAGTCTTTGACACTCTGTTTGCGGCAAGTTCCAAGAACGACACTCCCAAAAAAACTCCCGCCGCTTATGATAAAAACCGCGATGGGTTGGTTATTGGTGAAGGAGCCGGTACTTTTATCCTGGAAGAATATGAGCATGCAAAAAAACGCGGAGCAAAAATTATAGCGGAAATAGCCGGCTTTGGAACAAATACAGACGGCAATCACATAACAGCGCCAAACCGCCCTACAATGGGAATTGCAATGAAACTGGCGCTGGAAGATTCAGGCCTTGATCCTTCTGTAATAGGTTATGTAAATACACATGGCACAGCAACAGATGCGGGTGATGTTGCCGAAAGCTGGGCAACGGCGGATGTTTTTCAAAGACCGGTTCCTGTAAGCACCCTAAAAAATTACATAGGACACACACTGGGGGCCTGCGGTGCAATAGAAGCATGGATATCTATTAACATGATGAAAGAAAAATGGTTCTGCCCAAACCTGAATCTTGAAGAATTAGATACCCGCTGCGGACCATTGGATTATATAACCGGAAGCGGAAGAGAAATTGATACCGAATATATTATGTCCAATAATTTTGCATTTGGCGGAATTAATACTTCTTTGATTTTTAAAAATCTGAAATAACAAGAGCAGGATTGCCAATAGTATATCCTTTTTCCAAAAGAGTAATTATTATTTCTTCTACCGCGTCGGGAATCCATGTACGGTTAAAAATTCCATCAGGGTTTCTTAATAGTTTTCGCTCCATAAGTGAAATTGAATCCCGCGAATCATGAAGCAATATAATTCCCCCGCGTTTTGTTTCTGTTTCGCTTATAACTCGGTTGACCACTATATTTCGATCTCTTTCTGAAGAAAATGCGTCATAAACTCTTATATTACAGGGAATAATGATATAACCTTCATCAAGTATGATTCTTTCCTGCAAGGAATTGTAAAAACCTCCATGAGGCCGATATAATCTAGGATTAAATTCTTTTCCTAAAGCTAAAGAAATTGCCGTTTCTCCCCTTCTAAGGTTTTCCAAGAAAGCACTCTCTCCCATATTAATTGACCACTTATCCGAATAACCATGATTTATAATATAGTGTCCTTCGTCATAAATACGCCTGACTAATTCGGGATAAGCTTCGGCTCTGTCGCCCAGTAAAGCAAACATCGCCGTAATTTCGTATTTTTTTAACACATCAAGCAATCTAGCTGTAGTATCACCGTGAATATTTGGACCATCATCAAAAGATAAGATAACTGTAAAAGGAACAAGCTCTATTTCTGGATTATTGCTTATACTTTTACAGCCGTACAAAAGAAAGAATAATAATACCAAAAACATTAATAAACTTTTTTTCATAATATTATCTCTGGAAACAAAACAGATGATATTTCTTTAGTTAAGGCTCGTGTTGCCGCAGGTCTTGGATAATCTTTATACTTTTCTATATTTATTTCCGGTTTCATAGTAAGACGATAAACATATTTTTCTGTAGGATTAAAACCTCGCCACGGATCTTTCTTTCCAAGTCCGAATTTGTCGGTTCCGCCAATATGCACCGGAACAATATTACATCCGCTGGTTAAAGCAACACGGGCGGCTCCTTTCTTAACGGGGTTTCTTCTTGTACGGGGAGTCCTGGTTCCTTCGGGGAAAACAATAAGACAATTCCCCAATTTTAAAGATTTATTACATTCGCTAAAAATTTTTTCATAATCATCATCATTCAAAATGTAAAGCTGGTTTACTATCAATCTAAGAATACCATGTTTAACATAAGCAGCTACAACACAATCGGCGTTTGGTATTAATGAAATAAGCATTACCACATCCAAAAGCGACGGATGATTAGCAACAACAATTTTAGAATAAAGAGTTTTATATTGTTTTTTGTCTCCGGGTTCCAGGTCAACAATTCCAATAAAATGCATTAAGAAAACAAAAAAGCGAAAAAAAACTGAAACAAGCCTTCTTGCGTACTTTTTAAACCGTTCATTAGGATGAAAGAGCAATCGCATTGGCGGTAAAATTATAATAGAAAGAATAATCGATGTTAATCCAAAGAAAAAGAAGGAAAACCATTTCATGAAAACCCTGTAGGAATACAAAAATTTATTTTTTACAGGGGGCAGATCAGACGGAAACATATATATCTCTATAAGAAAGAAGTTGATTAAGAAAACTTTTCGCACTATCCTTGCCGCTTTTTTTAATTAACGATAAGGGAACAAAGCCCGGTTCATTGTTTCGTTTTAAAAGAATCGCAAATGCAAAAGGAGACGAATCCTCCAAAGCAATGCCGGCAAATTCCTTTGGCACAGCTTCGTCTGCATACACAAAAACAAGCTCGTTCTCTGTTCCGGACAATAATGCCGCTTGAGCTGTTTTAAGACCTGTAATAAAAGAGTCATTACCGGGAAAAATAACTGAATAACCGCCCTTAAGACCAAACGCCATAGAAGCCAGCGCAATGGGGGTATTAAAGACTGAAAAAGAAAAAGCCGCAGGACTTGCGGTATTCTCTTCTATTACCATCCGATTAACAGAAAACTGTTTTGTAATCTCGCCGCGAAACGAAAGAAAAAATAATTTTGTGCCCTGTTCCACAGGTAAAAGATCGTGAACCACCTGAATAGTCATTTTGGAAAGCTGACTTAGGCGGCGGCGGAACATTGCGTCGGTAAATGATATGGCAGGACTTTCATAAATATTTTCAGAAGGCGGGGTCCATGAAGAAAAACGAGATGCATAAATATCATCCATTACTTACCTCCCGCAGCAAAGCAGTGAATAATCAAGAGCGCCAAGATCATGGTATTCATTAATTATTTTAATATCAGCCTTTTTAACAATATCCACAAAATGATCATAACCGTACATTTTACTGTTTCCATTAGCCATACAGGTAAAGTAAAGCGATATAGCCTGCAGGGTATAAGCCGCATCCGGGTAACGCTGTTTATCCCAAAATGGCTCCAGTATGTAAGCTTTTGTGGAAGGGCCTGCGGCGGCCTTTACTTTTGTCAAGATATTAATAATTTCTTCCGGAGAAAAACAATCTAAAAATTGACTCATCCAAATTACATCAGCCCCTGCCGGTAAAGATGATTTTTCATCCAATATATTACATGATAATGTGGTAATCCTGTCTGAAAAACCGGCTTCCGCCGCTTTTTGTTCCGCCATTTTTGTCTGCCCCGGCAGATCAACAATAAGCACTTCCACATTAGGATCGTAACGGCAGCAGCAAATAGCCCACTTTGCCGTATTCCCGCCTATGTCTATGATCTTTTTTGGCTTGTCGGCAAAAACGATTGGCAAAGCATCTTTAAAAGTAATGTCGGAATAGAAATGATCAAAAGCCAGCCACTTTTCCAGTATATCTTTTGGCAGGGTAGAAAGAGCATCGTAAATAGTGTTTTTTTCTGTGGTAAAAACTTCAAGACCGCGGGGTTTTCCGTCTTTTAACGACCTTGTAAGCTCAAATGCCCCCTTATAGCAAACATCATTCATAAAATTAATATTTACTATATTCATTTCTTCTTCCATTAGAAACCAGCCAACCTTTCCCAAAATAAAGCGATCTTTATCCTGGGGCAGTACCTTGACAAGGTTCAGCCCTAAGGCCATTTCCAGCAAAACTCTTGCCGCATAAGGGGAAATTCCCGTTTTTTGGGCAGTTTCAGCAATAGTAAGCCCCTGTTCCCCTGAATCAGAGACCGCTTTTAATACCCCCATGTTAAAAAGTGCTACTACGGCTTGAAAAACAAGCGGAGCAAAAGCAATTTTTTGGGCTTCAAACTTGGCTTCCAAAGCCCCAATGGAATCTTTTGTATAGTTTTCTTTGATAATATCAGTCATTCTTGAATAATAAAGAGATAATCAAAAATAGTCAAGGCTAGGCATCATAACCCTTGCTTTTTATTATGTCATTCTATACAATATAGGCAACGAATAACTTTTATAGAGGTTTACCATGAAAAAACGCAGGATAGCCCTGTTTATTTTATTAATTTTGACCGTCGGCTTTCTTTATGGACAGGAAATTATTACCGCAGGTAGATATATGGATCTTGTAGGTGAAAGATACAGCAGCATCCGGGATTTTGAGGCAACCCTTAACATCCGCTCAGGCTCTTCCAATATGGTAGGAACCGTAAGCCATCTTTCTCCATCCTTGATGCGTGTTGATTTTACACAACCTGCAAATCAAGTTATCGTATTTAACGGCGAAATGCTTACTGTCTATTTACCCGAATTTAGAGTAACGCTGACTCAAGCTATAAACCGATCAAGAGCTCCGACAGGCGGACTCACCCTATTAAGGCGCAATTATACCCCCTCTTATGTTACAGGGCCCGATCCTGTACCATTGGATGCCGGCAGTTCGGAAAGAGTTATTAAACTGCGCCTAAGAAGAAATACCGTAGCAGAAGGCTTTACCGAGATAATTTTAAGCATAAACCCTGAAACAAGATTGATACGCCGCATGGAAGGCCGTACAATAGCAGATACCGAAGTGCGTTTTGATTTTTCAAATATTAGAATAAATCAGGGAATCCCGTCGGCGCGGTTTATTTATGATGCTCCGCCCACAGCAAATGTGTATCACAACTTTCTTTTTAGGGATCCAAATTAAGAGACAGGTGGGCTATGGAATCGCTGGGTGAAAAACTAAAAACTACTCGCATTGAAAAAGGGCTTACCATAGATCAGGTAAGCCGGGAAACAAATATAACTTCCCGTTATTTAGAAGCTTTGGAAAGCGAAAATTTTGGCGTATTCCCTGGTGAACCTTATGTAATTGGCTTTATTAGAAATTACAGTTCTTATCTTGATCTTGATGTTCAAAAAACAATTGGTCTATACAGAACGCTTCGTATTCAGGAACAGCCTGTTCCGGTAGAACAGCTTTTAAAACCCGCGCCAAAAATTCCGCCGTTTTTTCTTCCAATGTTAGTAATTATTGTTGTTGCAGGGCTTATCGGCTGGGGTCTTTTAACGCTGATTGTTAACAGGCAAAACAATTCCGCTGCTAACGCCAACAATGAAAGAAATCCTCAAGAATACATGATGGAAGGCAACTCCATGGAGAGACGGTTTTACATAAACGACGCTGTTCTTATTCCTATAGATAATGATATGTACAAACTGGAACTCTTTAACCTTGGAGAAGCGGTAACCATTCGTACACCGGGAGGTTCTGTCATTTTGGATTTAGGCCAGGAAGCAAACATGGACCTTAACAATGACGGGATCCCTGAATTACGCATAACTGTTGCAGATTTTGCAAAAAACAACGCCGACATGGGAGCTCTTCTCCATTTTTCCATGATGGATTCGGTGGCGGTTTATGATGCCGCTTTGGCAGATTCCGAACAAGCTGTTCCGTTCACAATAAACACTGTAAGTTCCGTTAGCCAAACTATTATTCCCGCATCCATAAGCGCGTACCCGTTTACCCTGCAAGTATTTGCACAAAGCTACTGTATGTTCCGCTGGGAAATTCTTAACGAAAGAGACCGCAGGGAAAGAACACAGCACTACCTTCAACGCGGAGACGAACGAAGCATTCAGGCACAAAACGGCATCCGCATTTGGATTTCAAACGCGCAAGCCGCAAGGTTTCAGGTTATTGGCGGCGGACGAACTTACCCCCTGGAAGTTGGCGGGGCAGGTGAAGTTGTTGTAGCGGATATCCGATGGGTAAGAGACGATAACAACCAGTACCGCCTTGTTTTAATTAAGCTGGAATCCGGTTCGTAAATCTTGCGTTATTATATTGATCCTTTTGGCTGTGTAAAAAATCAAGTTGACGCCGAAAATATGATGGCTCATCTAAATACAGCAGGATGGGAGTGTTCGCCGGAAGCGGAAAATGCGGACTTAATCATTGTAAATTCCTGCGGCTTTATTGAAAGCGCAAAACAAGAATCGATAGATGCCGTCCTTGAATGGCGGAAAATATATCCCAATAAAAAAATACTCCTTGCAGGCTGTCTTACCCAAAGGTATGAAAAAGAGTTGAAGGAAAGTTTGCCGGAGGCTGATGAACTCTTTGGGGTAAGAAATATTGCTGGCATTACACAAACAGCTTCAAAATTAATAACCACTCCCCACTCCCCACTCCCCACTCCCTCACTAATTCAAGGAGAAAGACCGATATTATCTTTGCCCGGATCAGCTTATGTTAAAATTAGTGAAGGGTGCAATAATAATTGTTCTTATTGTGCTATTCCTTTGATTAGGGGCGGACTTAAATGCCGCAGCATTCCTGATATTGTGGAAGAGTGCAAGACGCTTCTTGCTCGTGGGATTAAAGAACTTTGCATAATTGGACAAGACATAGGTTCTTTTGGAGAAAAAAACAATACTAAGCTCTCTTCTCCCTCTTCCCCACTCCCCACTCCCCACTCCCTACTCCCTTCTCTTCTAAAAGCCATCTCAAAGTTAAAAGGGCACTTTTGGGTTCGTTTACTCTACATTCACCCTGATCACTTTCCATTGGGAATTCTAGACATCATGGAAAAAGATCATCGGTTTCTGCCATACTTTGACATTCCTTTTCAGCACGCTTCAAGCAAAATACTCTCTGCAATGAACCGGCGCGGAAATGCAGGGCAATATTTAAAACTTATTAAAACAATCCGCGCACGGCTTCCGCTTGCTGTAATTCGCTCTACATTTTTATTGGGTTTTCCCGGTGAAACAGAAGAGGATTTTGTAGAGCTTTTGGATTTTCAGCAAAAAGCGCAGCTGGATTGGCTTGGGTGTTTTGCATATTCCTGTGAAGAAGGTACTCCCGCATTCTCAATGAAGGGGCAGGTTTCAAAATCCACCGCAGCCGCACGGAAACAAACAATAGAAGAGCGGCAGGTTCCCATCACAGAACACAGGATGGAGCGGTACTCCGGTCAAGAAAGAGTTGTATTAATAGAAGAACAGATTGAAGGCGGCAGGGATAGCCAATCGTTTTATCTTGGGCGGCTCTACTGTCACGCCCCGGAAATTGACGGTGCTGCCGTAATTGCAGGCGGCGAAACAGCGGACAACCCCCCTCAGCTTGGAACCCTTGTTCCATGCAGGGTTATCGCAAGACGGGGCTTTGACTTAGAGGTACAGCTGCATAAATAAGCACTTAGTATGTGGTCTATTTTTACTCAATTTTATTAAAGCTTTCTTTTGAAATGATTTTTACTATATCACCTCGTTCTGTATTAACTATATGTGAATTCAATATTCCAATCAATGCGTCAGCTTTTGCAGGGCTTATACTTTCAAATATGATTAAAATTGAAAAATAGTCATAAGTTACTCCCATTTTCATATCCGGCTCATAATGTGCTGTCACTGTTCTGTATATCGCTCGTCCATATAAGTTATCCATAAGACTAAAGGCAGGAGGCACTTGGTTACCTGCAGGACCTGAAGGACCCTCAGGGTTATAACCTGTTCCTGTCCAGTCTGTAAAACTGGAGCTTTTAGATATAACTTTATTATTAATGCCTTTATGGGGATAAATAAGCACTTCAAAATTATCCATTCCCAATATTGTTATTACTTCTTTTGCCTCAGTTAACAGATTTTGTCTTTCTTTTTCAAAGAACTCATTTAATATTTTATTTTCAGATTTACAGCTTGAGAATAACAGAATAAAACCCATTAAAAACAATACTATCTTTGATTTTTTCATAATACATCCCTCCCTATATTTAAATAATATCATTGGAACTGCTTTTATGCTATACTTTTCTTATGAGCTTGACCATGCATGAGACTCAAACTTCTTACCTTGACCCCCTTAATCCCGAACAGCGGCGGGCTGTGCTGCATACAGGCAAACCGCTCTTGATACTGGCAGGGGCGGGGTCAGGCAAGACAAGGGTTATTACCACAAAAATTGCGTGGCTTATTCGTGAACAGGGAATGGATCCCCGCTCTATTTTGGCGGTTACCTTTACCAACAAGGCGGCAAAGGAAATGACGGAACGGGCAAAGCAAATTGAGCCTCTTGCCGAGGGTGCTATGCTTAGGACATTCCACTCTTTTGGCGCATGGTTTTTACGGCGCAACGGAAAACTTGCCGGGCTTAATTCAAACTTTGTAATTTATGACGATGATGATGTTATTTCCCTTCTTACTACCATTATGGAAAATTCGCCAAAGCCCGAGGTAAAACACTGCGCTCACAGTATTTCGCGCGCAAAGGATTATTTCCTAACTCCTGACGATCCCCTGCTTGCGCAAATAGACAGCCGTAAAAAATTCCGCGAATGTTATGCGCGCTACGAAGACCGCCTGGCGCAAATTGGCAATGTTGACTTTGGCGACCTTATCAAAAAACCTGTAGAGATTCTCCGCTCACAGCCGGAAGTTGCCGGGCGTTTCCATGACCGATTCAAAGTAATAATGGTGGACGAGTATCAGGATGCAAATGTTGCGCAGTTCCACTTGTTAAAAGAATTGTGCTCGCCGGAAACCTATGTATGTGTCGTAGGAGATGATGATCAATCTATATATAAATTCAGGGGCGCGGAAGTAAAAAACATTTTAGAGTTTCCCGACAAGTTTGACGGCGCGGACATTATCCGCCTTGAAAGCAACTACCGCTCTACTTCCCCCATTTTACAGGCGGCATCCTCTGTGGTGGACAATAACAGGGGGCGTTTGGGAAAAACTCTCCGCGCCGAAAAGGGCAACGGCAATCTGCCGGTGCTTGCATATCTGTCTAACCAAGACGAAGAAACCAAATACTGCGCGGACAAAATAACAGCCTCTGTAAAAAATAAAGAAACAACATGGTCGGACTGGGCTATCCTTTATCGCACCAATGCCCAATCCTTGGGATTTGAAACTGCCTTTTTGCACAAAGGCATTCCGTACCGTGTTGTAGGGTCGCTTAAATTTTATGAAAGAGAAGAAATAAAAGATGCGCTTGCCCTTCTTGCGCTGTTAGTAAACCCGTGCGATGAAATTGCCTTCCGCCGTGTTGTAAACAAACCTGCAAGAGCTATTGGCGCGGTATCTGTTGACAAAATAGTTGATGCTGCAATTTGCAATGACGGCAACTTACTGGAAGCCGGAAAAAATATTGATCTATCCGCAAAAGCCGGCAAAGGTTTAGCCGAATTTATTAAGGTAATAGAAGACGGCAAAAATTTACTAACAGAAAAATCTCCGCGCCCCCGTGCCTCCGTGCGAGGCGGAGCCCTCATAGCAAGCGAAGGCTTATCTGTTTTAATTACCCAGCTTGTAAAAGATTCAGGACTCGCCAAATATCATCAAGAGCAGGATGAAATTTCAGGGAACTCCAAAATTGGCAACCTACAAGAACTTGTAAATGCGGCAAGCAGGTACAAACAAAGTCAGGAAGGGCTTTTGGATTTTTTGGAAGATATAGAACTTGACCGCTCTATGGAAGACAGCTCCAAAGAACAGCAAGATGCGGTAACGCTGATAACTTTTCACAACACCAAGGGACTGGAGTTTAAGCGCGTAATAATGACCGGGCTTGAACAGGGGATTTTTCCAAGAGAAGAAAAAAAAGGGGATGAACTGGAAGAAGAACGCCGCCTTTTTTATGTAGGCGCAACCCGTGCAATGGACGAGCTATACATTACATCTTGCGCAGAACGCCGAATGTACGGAAAAACCACGCCGTCTCAGCCGTCTTTGTTTTTAAGTGAGATTGATAAGAGCAGCTTGTTAATAAAAAAGGGAGTAGGGAGTAGGGAGTGGGGAGTGGGGAATAAGGCAGGATCGACAATACCTACTCGTAGTTTCAATGCTTATAGTTTTAATAATAACAAGGTTGATGATAATAAAAAACTGGAAGAAAAAGCGGGCTACAAACGCGGAGACAGAGTCTCACACGAGCATCATGGGCATGGGGGAGTGGTCAAAATTAAGGACAGCCCTGATGGCCCCATTGTCTATGTCCGTTTTGACAGCGGAAAGGAAACCTTTTTTAACAGCGAAAAATTCAGCAATAAGTTTGAAAAGCTGGGGGATGATTATTGATACAATGTACAATGTGCGATTTACAATGTACAATTAAAAAATGAATAGCCGTTTTCCATTACTAAAACAAGTTCCCCAAATTCTCCGTGCTAGAGGGTATCGGCTTTACACTAAGGGCGACCGCCGCCTTGTCGATCTTTGGCTCAATGGCGGCGCGGCGTTGCTGGGGCACACACCGCCAAATATTCTGCACGAACTTAAAAATACAGCAAGCCGCGGTCTGTACGCACCATACCCCCACTTTACGGAAGGGCGTTTTTTAAAAGCATTATCCAAACTGTTACCCGATTATTGCTTTCGCATTTACGCCGCGCCGCCGCAGGAGTTTGTTATACTTTTCAATAACGGAAAAGCCGGTCTTTGGCGGCCTTTTATGGCGGCAGATACAGCTTCCCTTTTCCAATTAATTCTACCCGGTATTCAAATAGGTCTTTGCGTAATTGCCGCCAAGAGCGAAGAGCAGCTTAACCCTTTGCCGCCAAGCGAATTAATTTCGCCTGTAGCACTTGCAGCTGCTGCAAGGGGCATACACGATTTAATAGCCGCTTCTCCGCAGAGAGAACACCCTCACCTGCCCCGTTCGTACAAAGCATTAAAAGCGGATGACCCGTGGCGGCGAGAAGGGATATACCTCTACTTAAAAGAAAACCCAAGCGAACAGCAATGGTCTGTCCTTTTTGACAAATTCCTGCAAGCGGGCTTCCTCCTGCCGCCCACACCTGAACACCCTGTTATCCTGCCCGGAGAGTTATCCGACGGCGAAGATGCCAAGCTGGCGGCGGTGCTTGCTTAACTGTATGAAAACTCCAAAAAGAAAAGATATATTATCAATTTTACCGGTTATTTTTTCTGTCTGCTTATTTGCTTCATGTACTTCAATATCAACAAAGACATATAATTTAACAACACCTTTGTTGAAAGAACAAACTCAAATTAAAATTGTATTAATCGCGGATTTGCATAGCACCATTTTCGGAGAAGATCAATTAATATTAATAGATAAAATAAAAACCATAAATCCTGATTTAATTATATTAGCCGGTGATATTATTGATGATATTGTTCCAATAACAGGAACCCGATTATTGCTGGAAGGGATTTCAAACCTGGCTCCAATTTTTTATGTAACAGGAAACCATGAATTCTGGACTTTTAATATACAGGCAATAAGGGAAGAACTTGCGTCTTATGGGGTAACTATTTTATCTGACAATTATGTTAAAATCGAAATCAACAACAATGAAATAATTATAGCAGGAATAGAAGACCCGGATAAAAGATATTATGAAACGCAGAATTACAATCAAAATGAAAGTATGGAAAATGCGTTTAAAGAATTAGATGAAATACAGTTATACAAGATATTAATAGCGCATCGTCCCGAGCTGATAGAAAATTACAAAAAATATTCATTTAATTTGGTCTTATCCGGACACGCTCACGGCGGACAGGTAAGAATTCCGCCGTTTATAAATGGATTATACGCTCCGCATCAGGGGGTTTTTCCAAAATATGCGGGCGGATTGTATATACATGAAAATTTAACGCATATTGTAAGCAGGGGGCTTTCAATTACCCCACAGCTCCCTAGAATTTTTAATTCGCCTGAGTTGGTCGTAATTATTATAGAATCGATTTTTTCAGAAACACCCCCTTGAATTTTCTTTAAAAAACCATAATACTCCTATTACATGAACAAGTTTATTTTCGTCTCGGGCGGTGTTTGTTCCAGTTTAGGCAAGGGTGTTGCCGCTTCCTCAATAGGCGCGCTGTTGGAAGCCAGGGGGCTTAATGTCCGCATGGTCAAATGTGACCCCTATATCAATGTCGATGCCGGCACCATGAGCCCCTATCAGCATGGCGAGGTTTATGTAACCGATGACGGAGCGGAAACCGACCTTGACTTAGGCAATTACGCCCGCTTTACCAAAGGCCGCCTTACCAAGGCAAACTCAATTACCACAGGACAGGTTTATGACTCCGTCATTCGCAAGGAACGCGAGGGGCAATATTTAGGACGGTGTGTTCAGGTTATCCCTCATATTACAGACGAAATAAAAAGCCGCATTTTGGCAGTCTCCAAAGAAGAAAACGATACCGATGTTATCATTGTCGAAATTGGCGGAACGGTAGGCGACATTGAATCTATTCCGTTTTTGGAAGCCGCCCGTCAGATGATTCACGAATGCGGCAGAACAAACGCAATCTCCGTTCACTTAACGCTAATAACGGAAGTAGGCGGCGGTGAGCTTAAAACAAAGCCAACCCAGCACTCGGTAAAATCCATGCAAGAAATGGGAATACAGCCGGATATTTTAATCTGCCGCTCCCCCGTTATGCTTGATGAACCGACACGCAAAAAAATAGCGCAGTTTACCAATGTTGATTTTGATGCCGTTTTTACATCCCCCAACATTGACACAACAATTTATGAAATGCCTTTAATCTTTTTTGAACAAAAACTGGAACAGGTAGTACTGCGAAAGATGGGCGTAGAAAGCAGACATGCCGATATTAAACCGTGGAATACTGTAATGAAACATTTTTCCGCGCGAAAAGGCAAAGTGCGAATTGGCGTTGTCGGCAAATATATGGAACTGCATGATTCCTATAAATCACTGTTCGAAGCTTTATTCCACGCAGGCCTGGAAAACGAAACAGAAGTTGAACTTGTAAAGATCGATTCCGATAAACTTGAGGAAATAGACAAAGCGGACGGCGTTCTGGGAGACAGCGCACCCGGCGGAAAAGTTGACGGAGTTCTTGTTCCCGGCGGATTTGGAGAAAGGGGAATTAACGGAATGGTAAATGCGTCAGCATGGGCAAGAAAAAACAAAGTGCCTTATTTTGGCATTTGTCTTGGAATGCAAATAATGGTTATTGATTGGGGACGCAATGTACTTAATTGGACAGATGCGGATTCAACAGAGTTTAACCTAAACACAAAGCACCCTGTTGTAAGCCTTTTGGAAGAACAGGTAAATATTCAAAATTACGGCGGAACAATGCGTCTTGGCGTATATGAATCTGTAATAGAAGACGGCACGCATATTTCAAAAGCATACAAAGAAAAAAGAATACAGGAACGCCACAGGCACAGGTACGAATTCTCCAATCAATATAGAAATGAAATGACAGCTTCCGGTCTAAAAATTACAGCGTTTAACAACGACGGAACTTTGGTGGAAAGCATTGAGTGGCCAAGTGAAGGTCTTCACAATCACCCGTGGGGCGTTGGCGTTCAGTTTCACCCTGAATACAAATCCAAACCAATGGCAGCATCCCCCCTGTTTAGGGAATTTATAGCCGCAGTTAAATTAGGGAGTGGAAAGTAGGGAATGGTTACTAAGAAAAAATTAGATGTAAATACTCGAATAAGACGGATAAAAATATTTGCTCTCTGTTCCCTGCTCCCTGTCCTCTGTTCCCTGAATTGTTCTTTCGATTATACAGAATTTGAACCTACTGGTGATATATTGCCCGATCTTGTAATGGACGATGTTGAGTATATCAGAGTAAAGTCAGCAGAACCGCAGGCAAGGTTTAAGGCAGACCGTGCCGAAAGGTACGAAAAGCAAAACTTAATGAAACTAGAGAACATATCGTTTGAACAATTCGGCAATACCGTAGAAGAAATAAACACCGCAGGAAGAATTGGCAATGCTGTAATAGAAACTGATTCCGGCAATATCTTAATGGAAAATGGCGTAACTATCGAGGTTGAATCTGAGGATATTGTTATAGAAACCGCTCTTCTTGACTGGCAGGACGAGCCCGGAATGCTTGCTTCGGGAGAAAACGACGAAGTAATTGTTTCCATGAAAAACGGCACTAATTTTATTGGTGTTGGTTTTATTGCGGATGTTAGAAGACGAACATGGGAATTTAAAAACAGCGTAAAAGGCGAATATATTTTTGAAGACGATGAGGAAGAGGAGGTTGATAATGAAAACGAGTAAAATAATTTTATTTATTGTTCTTTTACTTGCCTGCTGCTTTCCGAACCTTCAGTTCGAGCTTGCTGCTAATGAAAGGTTTACCTTTAGGGCAGACAGAATGTCCGGCTCAAGGGCAACAGGAAGAGAAACAACAATTTTATCCGGCAATGCCGAAGTTAGATCCGACAACCTTTTGTTAAAGGCCGATAGAATCGAAATTCATGGAAATAATAATCAATTTGTAGAATGTATTGGCAATGTATGGGGTTTTGAACAGGAAAAGAACATTTATTTTTATACAGACAGACTGCGTTATGACCGTACAAATAAAGTAGCCCGCCTGGAAGGAAACTCAACTTTGGAGGACAGGGGCAATGAAATTGTAGCAAGAGCCCGCTTTATTGAGTATAATGACCGCAGTGAAGTTGCCGTACTTCAAATTGGCGTTCGTCTTTTTAAAGACGACATGGTCTGCCGCGCTGAACACGCTGTTTACAGACGGCAGGAAAAATTGCTGGATCTTTCAGGTTTCCCGGTTGTTTACAAAAGAGATGATGAATTTAACGCAGACAAAATCCGCGTGGACTTGGACACAGACGATGTTATTATGGAAGGGTCTGTTTCAGGAACAATAACTAATTAATTTATGGAAGAAGAATATATAAATGAAGAAACACCAAAATCCAATATTCACACCCTTGGCGTAATTGATCTGCATAAAAAATTTGGCAAAAACGAAGTAGTAAAGGGCGTTAACTTTTTTATGCAAAATGGAGAAGTTGCGGGTCTTTTGGGTCCTAATGGAGCAGGCAAGACTACGATTTTTTATATGATAGTGGGCTTTTATCAGCCCACTATGGGAACGGTTACCATGAATGATGCGGACATTACCCTTTTGCCAATGTACCGCCGCGCAAGGATGGGAATAGCTTATCTTCCGCAGGAAGCATCAATATTTAGAAAACTTACCGTTGAACAAAATATTTGGGCTATACTTGAAACCAGGCTGGACATTACAGATGATCAAAAAAAAGAAAGGCTGGAAAGCCTTTTAAGCGAATTTAATATTGCCAGAATTCGTACTCAATTAGGTTATACCTTGTCCGGCGGAGAAAGGCGGCGTACCGAAATTGCAAGATCTTTAGCTACAGAGCCGAAATTCCTGTTATTGGACGAGCCTTTTGCCGGCATTGACCCTATTGCGGTATATGAAATCAAGCAAATTGTCCGTCGGCTTGCCGAAAAGGGCATTGGCATTCTTATTACCGACCATAATGTCCGCGATACCCTGGAAATAACCCACGAAGCCTTTATAATCGCCGACGGTATAATTTTTGCCAACGGTAATAGAGACGAAATCCTGAACAATGAGCTGGTACGGCAAAGGTATCTTGGCAGTGAATTCAGAATGTAACCTCTAAATTTTGTAGAATTTCGCTAAATTTTCACATATTTTCTTGACACATAACCAATTATGTGCTATCCTATAAGACAGAAATTAGAATTATCATCGGTAAGGGGTGAAGCTATGAATTGGGTACTTTGGATTGTACTCCCTCTTACCGGGTTAACCTTAGGCTGGTTTATAAGATGGCTTTATGCCAGATTTCAACTTACTGCATCGGAACAATTTGCAGAGCGTATAAGACATGATGCTATTAAAGAAGCAGAGGCTAAAAAGAAGGATATCCTTCTTGAGGCAAAAGAACAGGTAATACGAGACAGAAATCAGCAGGAGAGGGAGACTCGGGAACGCAGGGCTGAATTACAGCGTTATGAACGGCGCGTTGTTCAAAAAGAAGAAATTATAGATAAAAAAACTGCTCAAATTGAGCAGACTGAACAGTTGTTTTTAGAAAAAGAAAAAGCCTTTCAACAGCGCGAAGAGGCGATCTCAAAAGAAGAGCAGCGGTTCAGGACAGAACTTGAGCGAATTTCCGGTTTAACAACCGATGAAGCCAAGGCTTTAATCATTCAGGATCTTGAAAACGAGGCAAAGCACGATGCCCAATCATTAATTAACAAGATTGAGCAGGAAGCCAATTTGGCTGCCGAAAAGCGCGCGCGCGATATTCTTGTAACCACAATTCAGCGGCTTGCCACGGAAGTTACAGGCGATGTTACGGTAACAACCGTTACCCTGCCCAATGACGAAATGAAAGGCCGAATAATCGGGCGCGAAGGCCGCAATATCCGTACTTTGGAAACTCTTACAGGCGCGGACATTATTATTGACGACACTCCCGAAGCAGTCGTTATTTCTTGTTTCGATCCTGTACGGAGGGAAATTGCCAAAGTCGCATTGGAAAGGCTAATCCTTGATGGGCGAATCCATCCTGCTCGTATCGAGGAAATTGTCACAAAAGTAAGCAAGGATATATCGCAGAAAATATTTGAAGAAGGCGAAAAAGTCCTCTTTGATATGGGCATTCACAACTTTAAACAAGACGCTGTCAGAGCGCTTGGCCGTCTTTATTTCCGTACCAGTTACGGGCAGAATGTACTGCACCATGCGCGCGAAGTTGCCGTTATTGCCGGTATGCTGGCTGCCGAAGTTGGTGCCAACCGCGAGCTTGCAAAGCGTGCCGCACTTTTACACGACATTGGAAAAGGCGTTGAATCCGACTCCGACCTTAACCACGCTGAAATTGGCATGGACATGGCACGCAAAATGGGCGAAGACCCGCGCATTATTAACGCAATAGGCAGCCACCACAATGATATTGAGCCAACTTGTGTAGAAGCCGTCCTTGTACAAATTGCCGATGCTATTTCCGCAGCCCGCCCAGGCGCGCGCAAGGAAACCATCGACAATTACATGAAACGCCTTGAAAACCTTGAAGGTATTGCATCCAGCTTTGAAGGAGTGGATAAATCTTTTGCCGTTCAAGCAGGAAGAGAACTCCGAATCATGGTAAATAACGAAAGCGTTAATGACGAACAGACTAGGGAAATGGCAAAAGAAATTGCCAAGAAGATCGAAAATGACCTTCGCTATCCTGGCCGTATTAAAGTTACAATGATTCGTGAAACAAGAATTACAGAGTACGCAAGATAACCTGACTACTAAAACGAAGCTTAGTAGTCAGGGGTGTAAATATTTTCTTAGCTTGCTAAAGACAGTTTCAATTTCCAGCGGTTTTCCAATGTGGTCATTCATGCCTGCGGAAAGACATTTATCAATATCATCCTTAAAAACATTTGCGGTTATGGCGATTATTGGAACACCGTTCCGGCGTTCCGATAATTGCGGAGTAAACTCCAGCGGAAGTTCTTTTTGCTTTGCAAACTCCTGCAAGGATTCCTCTTCAAAAGTACGAATACGACGGGATGCTTCAATGCCGTCCATTCCGGGCATTTGAACATCCATAATAATTAAATCGTATCGTTTAGGATTTAAAATATATTTATCCAATGCGGTTTTGCCGTCTTCTGCAATATCAATCTCAATACCGGTGTCTTCCAATAAAGACATAAAAATTTCACGGTTAATTTCTATGTCTTCGGCAAGCAGGATTTTTTTGCCCGCAAATTCATTTTTTTGTATTCCTGTATTATTACTTGCAGGAGATTTGCTTGCGCCTCCCTCTGTTTGTTCCAATTTAACGGTAAATATAAAACGGGAACCCTTTCCGGGCTCTGATTCTACAAAAATACTTCCGTTCATAAGATTAACAATATGCCTGGAAATAGAAAGCCCCAGCCCCGTTCCTCCAAACTTGCGGGTAGTACCGGATTCCGCCTGTTCAAACATAAAGAATATTTTTTCCTGTTGATCAGGAGTTATACCAATCCCTGAGTCTGTTACTTCAAACCGCAGTTCACAGTGTTTTTTCCCTTCTAATTCACCTTCGCAGACCATCTCTATACTAAGAGAGATTTCTCCGTCTTCCGGAGTAAATTTAACAGCATTTGACAACAAGTTAATAATTACCTGAGACAGCCTTTGATCATCGCCAATAAATGAAGACGGCACGGTGTCTCCCACTTTCATAGAAAATTTTTGCCGCTTTACATCCATAGAGTAACGGACAAAGGAAACTGATTTTTGCAAAAGATCGTTTAAATCAAATGCCACATAAGACAATTCCAGTTTTTGCGCTTCTATTCTGGACATATCCAAAACATCATTGATAATTCCCAATAAATGTTTGGATGCTTCTTCTATTCTGTGCAGTGCGTATTTTTTCCGTTCTTCATCCGGGGTATTGCGCGCCATTAACGCCATTCCAATTATTGCGTTCATAGGTGTCCGCATTTCATGGCTCATTGTTGACAAAAAATCGCCTTTTGCACGGCTGGCAGATTCAGCTTTTTGCTTTTCATTTTCTACAATAAAAGCCCGTTCTTCCAATCTGCCAATTATCCTGTTGGAAATAGTTATAAAAACAACTGATACAACAATACCGATAATTGCGGCAATAAGAATCCAGTTATTCATAACATTCTGACTTTCTATAGTATGATCAATATCAACGCCTGTAAATAACATTCCAATTGTTTTTTCATTTACAATTAACGGAGAATAGCAGACTCCGTACATTCTGCCGTACAATTCTAAGTTACCAAGATATTCTTCTTGTCTTACAATAACAGCTTCTGTAATAAAACCATAAGCTTTAGAGCCTGTAACTCTTTGGTTTTCATCATCTCTGATTGTAGTGCTTATTCGTTCGTCATAAAGAAAGATAGTAGCTTCACAGCCGGTCTGTGCTTTAAACATATCCACATATTCATTCCTAAAAAGATCAAAATTACAGGTAATAACGCCAATAACATTTTCCTCAGAAAATATGGGGATGCTTGCATAAATAGACAGTTGATCTCTGTTGCTCCTAATCTGATCTATAGAAGCTGAAAACTCGCCTTTCAACGCTTTTGCAATTCCGTCATAGCCGGAAATATCATCGCCTGTCAAATTATTGTGCGATCTTGCAAGAACAATTCCCTGTTCATCGCAGATACTGGTAAAATCCATGCCGGAAGAAAAATTTATTAAATATCTTCTTAAAGCGGATTGGTCTTTATTTTTTACAGCGGCTATAACAGCTTCATTGTTAGCAATTACTTCTGCTCTTAGCAAAAGTCTTCCTTCAAGCTCTGTAAGATAATTGGCAAAACTGCGGTTTGCAAGCTGAACACGGTCTAGAGTAAGATCGTTAATAATATTATTTGTCTGATTCCTTACAATAAAAATAACAGCTGAAAGAGTTAAAACAAATATTATTCCAAGTATATAAAATAAAGATCTTCTTTGTTTAATTTTTACCATCACTATAGTTTCCCAATAATTTTTTTTGTAATTTCGGCGGAGTTTTTAGACGCAATGGGAAGAAAGTCTGTAAAACTAACAGGCGACTCTGTTCCCGCAACATCCGATAAAGCCCTTATTGCCAAAAACGGAACGGAAAAAAGATTGCAGCAATGTGCAATGGCAGCCCCTTCCATTTCCACTGCGGCAATATCCGGAAAAACCCTGCGGACTGCCGCAATTTTTTCAGGGTCATGCATAAAAATATCACCGGAACCAATTAAGCCCCGTACATGATTAAAATCGCCGGGAAGAAGTTTTTTGGCTTTTAATTCATCAACAGCGTTTTCCGCAATCTTAATATATTTTTCATCTACAGGGAAAATCTGCGGCTGACCGGGAAGCTGGCCGGGCAAATAATTAAACGCGGTAACATCAACATCATGATACACAAGACCGGTAGAAATAACAGCGTCTCCCACTTTTAAATTGGGGTGAATTCCTCCGGCGGAACCTGTATTAATAACGCAGACAGGCTTGAATTCGCGAATAAGTATGGCACAGCCGACAGCAGCATTAACTTTGCCAATACCGCAGCGAAGAACAGTAACATCCTTTCCTTCGATTTTTCCCGTAAAAAATTGAAACTCACCTATTTTTTGTGTATCATAATTTGTCATTAGTTCACACAAAAGCGAAATTTCCTTTTCCATTGCACCAATAATTCCTAGCATACTTTCTCCATTATTTTTTCAATAGAACATGCTTCGTCGGGGTGTGGATCTATTTCCCCCGGATTCCATATAGTACACAGGTTTCGTCCTCTTTCCTTAGAAATATACAATGCTTCGTCTGCACGGCGAATAATACCGGACACATCGGCAGCGGTATTCTGATCAAAAGTATAAATCCCAATGCTTATGGTAACAGAAGGCAGAGGAACTTCCCACTCAACTTCCGTCTCCGTAACACTCTGCCGCAGCCGTTCTGCAACATACCACACGGTAAGCTTGTCCGTATTCGGCAAAAGAACGGTGAACTCTTCTCCGCCAAACCGTGAGGGAATATCATCCGCACGAACCCCCTGTCTAATTACATGGGCAAGATGTTCAAGAACCTTATCCCCCGCAAGATGCCCGTATTCATCATTAAATTTTTTAAACCTATCAACATCAATTACCATTATGGAAGACTGATAATTATTTCTTTTTGTACGCAGGAATTCTTCCGCAACACGAGTAATAAAAAAACCGTGATTGTACAAACCGGTCTTTACATCTCTTAATGAATGTTCATAGTGAAGGTGATTTTTTATTGCCTGCGACACAAAGCACATTAATTTTTGAAGAAAATATAATTCATCGCGGTTAAAACCGTCATCCATAATTTTTTTGCCAATAAGAACAATCCCGTACAACCCAAAAGGCCCCAAAATGGGAACGGCAATTTCTGTATGAATATCCAAATACGGTTTAACCGCTTCTTCATTATTTAATTGATACGCCAAAAGTTCAAAGCTGATTGGCTGCGGATACTGTCTAAAAAATTCTTCAAAGGGGGTAATGCAATCCACATGAAGATTAATTTCTATTGGTTTGTAATTTTTGTATGCTTTAATGGTAATATCTTCTCTTGTTTGAATAGGTTTCCATACAAAGGCAATAAACGACGGCAAAAATTGGTCTGAAATCTGATACACTGTAGCATCAAGAATTTCGTCAATACTGGTACGATTAAAAATATCCAAACCCCTTGCCAAAAGACTTTGGTGATTTTTTATTTCCAGTTTTAAAGCTTCAATAGTTTCGGTTTCTTCCATATTTTTCCTTTATGTTATTGAAAAATATTCACTTATGGGTCTGCGCCATTCACTGTTTACATTAGCGTCTTTTGCTTCCCATTCATATATCTTTTTAATTGTAAAATCCCGCGTGTCCGGCGGGTTGTTGTAATGTATAATTCCAAACCGTCCGCCGCCAATATAGCAGACAGAGTCATTGGCTTCCAACTCTTCCATCTCGGAAATACGGGCAAGCACACATTCAAAATGCACGGGCTCTCCTGTTTCTTTATCACATATTGCGGCTGCAATATCTGTTATTTGTTTTCCGCACCATTTACAGTCAGGGGTGGTAATAGGGCTGCTAACAGGCAGTTCCGGTGCTGTCCATCGCGGCCTTTCATAAATGCTTGTCTTGTTTTTTTCAAATTTTCCGTCAGTTAAAGGGTTTTCCGGCTTTTTTAAATTTTTAGAGAATTTATGTTTGTTTTTCCGGTTATTTACGCCTCTTCCGCTGTTGTTCATTTTTTTTCCCGCCTTCTAAAGTAATTTCTAAAAGTTCACTGCTCAATACAAGAGCCAGTCTTTGTATGGCGGCATGAAGATAAGTCTCGTCGTTTATCTGCCGCTGAAGCATTTCCAGTTTCCTAGAATTCAAAGCCTGTCCTATCATAATACACTCTCCGTAAAGGCAGACGCAAGATGGGTAATTGAGTTATTTTTAACGAACACTACATCAAAGCGGTTAGACATCTTACTATATTGTCGATTTTCGGACAGGAAATACTTAGCGGTTTTAATGATTTTATGCTGTTTTCTATGATCAATACTGTACCGAAGGTCATCAATTCCATAAAAAGACCAGGTTTTTACCTCTACAAAGACAATAAAATCGCCGTCCAGGGCAATAATATCAATTTCTCCCGTCTTACACCGATAGTTTTGGGCAATTATTTGCATTCCGGCAGATTTTAGGGCGGAAACGGCCTGTTCCTCCCCTTTTTTGCCTCGACTTACATTAGACATTAGCTCCATTGTATTCATCGGGGTTTATTGCATTTTTTATAAAAAGCTTCTTTTCAGCAAGAAGATCGACTGTAACTACATCCCTGGAGCCAAAAACCTTGCCTTTATCGTCCATTAACATTTGAACAACAGGGCGTAACGGGGCCTCGGTATTAAGACTTACAACTCTTGCTACAGAGAAGTCATTTAGCCGTACAATGGAGCCAATGGGATAAATACCCATAATTTTAGTAAAAGCGATAATAACTTCGGGGTCAAAACGGCGTTCATTGTCCGCCATAAGATTCTTAATTGCCTGATACCCCACCAAAGAATTACGATACGACTTCTTGCTTACCATAGCTTCAAAAGCATCGGCTGCTGAAACAATTCTTGCTCCAATTTCAATGGCAGGTCCCATAAGCCCGTCAGGATAACCTTTACCATCCCACCTTTCATGGTGCTGGAGAGCAATAAGGCTTATTTCTTTGGCGCCATAAAGCTCTTTGGAAACAATATTAGAAGTATGTACAGGATGGCTTTTAATTTGTTCAAGTTCCGCATTAGAAAGCCCGCCTTTTTTCTCGGTAATACCTTTTGAAAGCCTAAGCATACCAACATCATGAATCAAAGCCGCCGATACAATGTTGTTAATTTTATGATTGGGAATCTTAAGTTCTTGGGCTGTTAATGCGGAAAGAATAGCGGTATTAACAGAGTTTTTTGCCAGTTCACTGCCAATTACTTCGCCGCCAAGAATAAAATCAACAAAGCTATTGGGATTATTCTTTAAATCCTGAAGGAGCTGAACGGTTATACTGTCAACAGCCTGCATTGGAACATCGCTCCCGGACTTAATACCGGCAAAAACGGCATTAAGCTTATCAATTAATGACTTATACAAACGATAAGGGCCGGAATTTTGCCGGACATCGCTTATGGAAAACCTTATAGTTCCCTGAGCCTCCGGCGGTTCTTTTTCTTTTTCTTTTATTAATTCATCAAGCTCTACTATTTCCCCGTCTGTAGCGGCAAATTCCATGCCCCAAGAGTTAAGAAGGTCGATATCTTTTTGTTTTAAAGGAATCATCTCGGGAACAAGCATATTATTGCCTTCTGTAAAAACAGGTGCTGAGAAAATTTGTCCGGGCTTGAGATCTCTAGTCTTTATCTTATTCATAGGGTTCCCCCTATGAGTATCGGCATTTTTAGATAAATATTAAACCTAAGCTGCGCTTTTGGAAGCTAAGCTTCTGGAAGCTAAGCTTCCATTTCTGCGGTTCCGGTTTTTGGTACAGAAACCCCGGTTTTCTTCTTGACGATAAGTTCTTTGATTTTGGCGCCTTTTCCGATTTTCTCGCGGATATAGTAGAGTTTTGCCCGCCTGACCTTACCGGGGCGCACAACCTCAACCTTTACAATACGCGGTGAATGAATAGGGAATACCCTTTCTACACCTACACCGTAGGAAATCTTGCGGACGGTAAAGGTTTTACCCACCTTGGAATTCTTTATGGCAATAACAAGACCTTCGTATATCTGTACCCGTTCGGTCTTACCTTCAACTATCTTGAAATGTACCTTAACTGTATCTCCAACCTTAAATTGGTCAAGTTCGGTTTTCATTTGTTCGGCTTCAATAGCCTTAATTTCGTTCATGTCTTTCTCCTTCCAACTGCTCTATAATGTTTAAAATTTCTTTATTAAAAAGCCCTGTTTCCCTTCCGTGCTGAATTAGATCGGGTCTTTGCCGCAGGGTCTTTTCCACCCTTTTTTGCAAATGCCAAAGCCGTATCTGCTCATGGTGCCCCGACAAAAGCACATTAGGAACTTTAATACTATCATATTCTTCGGGGCGTGTAAACTGGGGGTACTCCAAAAGTCCATCAGAAAAGCTCTCTTCGGCAAGGGATTCCTGGCGGATTACCTTGTCAACCAGCCTATAGGTAGCGTCAATAACCGCCAGGGCGGCCACTTCTCCGGAAGACAAAACGAAGTCTCCCACAGAAATTTCGTCGTCAACATAAAGGTCGATAATCCGCTGGTCAATTCCCTCGTACCGCCCGCAAATAAGTACAAGTTCGGGCTCTGAGGCAAGCTCTTGGGCTATTTTTTGGTTAAATGGTTTACCTGACGGGGAAAGGTAAATAACACGGGGTTTAGGGGTATTTTCACCGGGAAGCACGCTTTTTAGTGCCAAACCCAGGGGTTCGGGGAGCATTAGCATACCCGGACCGCCGCCATAGGGCGCATCATCGCAGGTTTTGTGCTTATCCTTGGCAAAATCACGAATATTTACCGCCTTATAATGAATAATCCCTCTTTTAATAGCCTTAGCCATTATCGAGGTGGCAAAAAAAGCGTCGGTTATTTCCGGAAACAGGGTTAAGACGGTGTATTTCATGGCTCCCTCAGCACTCAAAATCTAACAGAGCGCGGATTTGCTTTTCTTCGTCAATACCGGGATAGACTTCTTTTAGTTTGATTCCCTGTTCGGTCAGCTCGAATACACAACGGTCGGTTATGTACAAAACTTTTTGTCCGCGTTTTATGGCGTTTTTACCGGAAAAGCTGATGGCTGCAATTTTCTCCTTGAATTTTTTTACAGAACCTTCCTGCTTAATTTGAACTTTGCCGTTTTCATTTGTTACGACCAAACCTTTGGCAGTAAAACTGCAGCAAAAAACGATGGTTTTGGTAGCATGAGTAATATTGGCAAAACCGCCTATCCCTGAGTAGCTGTCTTTAAGCTTATGAACATTTACATTGCCCTCTTTATCAACTTCAAGTCCGCCCAAAAAACACATATCAAGACCGCCGCCATCGTAAAAATCAAATTGAGTTGACATATCGCAGATCATGTCCGCACCCAGCGCCGCGCCAAACGCAACGCCCGGAATTGGCAGGCCACCTATACCGCCTGCTTCAACAGTAATGGAAAGATCTTTTAAAATATCCAAATTAGACGCATATTTGCCTACATTTTCTGGAATACCAATGCCAAGATTGATTATTTGTCCGGGGAGTAATTCTTGTGCCGCGCGCTCGGCAATAATATCGGATATATTATTATCCGCTTCCTGTTTTTTAGTTCTGCTTACAGTTACTTTATTCAAATAATAATCCATATGAGATGCGGCAACATGGACATCTCCCGACAGGGCAGGATTATATGGGATTACTTCCGGCGGGTTTTCACATACAACAACATAATCAACCAAAATTCCCGGTATAATTACATTGCGCGGACGGGAAAAAACATGGCTCACTTTTTCCACCTGAACAATTACTTTCCCGCCGTTTCGTTTTGCCGCCTGTGCCATAGCTATTGCATCAACTGTTACATATTCTTTTTCAAATGAAATATTTCCGTTAGGGTCAACGGTTGTACCCTTAATAAAAGCAATGTCTATTTTTGGAGTATGTACCTGCAAATAATCTTTTCCATCAATATTAATTACTTTGGTAAGCTCTTTTTTTGAAATTTCATTTAACCCGCAAGAGTCAACTCTTGGGTCTGCAAAAATACCAATACCAACCTCGCTTAATATCCAGTCTTTGCCTGCGGCAGCGGCTCGTATTGAATGTGACAAAATACCCATAGGAAGGCAGTATGCCTCTATTTTACATTCCTGCGCCATTTTTTTTGCTGCAGGCATACTGTTGTAATGGCTTGCAATAACTTCTTTTACAGCCCCTGCTTTTACACTGCGATCCAAATAGCGATTCTCATCCCATGCGCCTAAACCTCCGGTACTGAACATACGCAAATTTTTAGGCGAGCCGGTTTCTGTAAACCTTTCATAGAGGGCATCTTGAAGCGCCTCCGGATTGGCAAGAGCCAAAAACGAATTAACGGCGACACAATCACCGTCTTTAATAAGCTCAACTGCTTCTTTAGCCGAAATAATTTTAAACATAGTCTATTTTACTCCAGTATCCATAAATTTGTGAGTATCACCCTGCCTTTTTCGGGAGTGATTTCGGGGAAGAACTCTTTTCTGAAAGGGATTAGCTTTAACCCGCCTGACACCAGTTTAATCTCTGCCAAGTCTCCGCCGCCGCCTTCAACAATATCCGTAATATGTCCAATTGTTTCGCCCTCTTTGGTTGTGCCGCTTTTGGCAATTACCGGCAAGCCCTTTAAATCTTCGATATAAAACTCGCCTTTTTTTAACGGAGCGGCACATTCCCGCCCCGCTAAAAGAGAAGCTCCTGAAAGAGTTTTTGCTTTTTCGGGGGAGTCATAGCCGTCAAAACGAATAAGTACTGCGGGCGGAGCGGGTTTTACCTCTTTAATTTGAAGCAGCCGTTCTTGTCCGTCTTTAGCTGCAAAAACCTCTTTAAGTTTCAATAAATGATCAATTTCGCCCGACAAGGAACGGACTTTTACAAAGCCGTTTAATCCATGAGGGGAACCAATCTGCCCAATAATCAACTTATTAGTCAAGAATCTCTAAAACCGTATGTCTGCCTGTTCGGGCTCCGGCGGCATGAAGAACTGTCCGAATTGATTTGGCAATTCTGCCATGTTTACCAATTACCTTGCCAATATCGCCTTCCGCAACCCTAAGTTCCAAAATAGTGGATTTCTCGCCCTCTACAATATTAACTTGTACCTGAGACGGATCGTCCACAAGAGACTTTGCAATATATTCAATTAAGTCTTTTTCCATTGTTTTTTCCTAGTAGGGAGATATTATTTAAGAGTTACATTCTTTTTGTTAAAGAGCTTCCGAACTGTATCAGACACCTCTGCACCCTTGTTAATCCATGCTTTGGCTTTATCGGCATCAAAGACAATCTGCTTGTTTTCTGCTTCTATGGGGTGGTAATAGCCAATTTCCTCGATAGTTTTACCGTCTCTTGGCGCTTGTTTGTCAATAACAACAATACGGTAATATGGCCGTTTTTTTGTTCCAAATCTTTTGAGCCTAATAGTGGCACTCATTTCTTCCTCCTGTATATAACCCGGCAGTATGAATTGGTTGGACAGCCCGGGTGCACTGCCATCTTAATAACAATCTATCAATTTTTAAGAATCATGGCAAGAGGGCTTTTTTTGGGGCATGGGGCTTTCATAAATTATTAATATTTGATATAATAAAAGCCAGTAAATACAAGGAGTAAATTATGAAGAAAATTTTGTTAGTTATGTTGGTTGGAGCATTGTTTTTTTATGGATGCAGCGGCACTAAAAGCGAAAGTATTCCGGTAATCGGCGAATGGGCAGCATTTAGCGATGACGGAAACGGCGGCAATTCTACCATTGAAATGGCAGAAATCGAAAAAGACGGCTTAATTGCCTACCGTTTTACAGGGTTAGTTACAGACGATTCTTATGACGGATATGTCTATGGCTATACCGGCTGGGAAGTTACACCCGATGCGGACACATTGGAAGCACTCAAAACTGCAAAGGGAATTTCCTTTAAAGTGATTGGAGACGGTCAGGATTATCTTATTAAATACCGAATCAGCAATGTAACGGACCATGCGCACCATGAATACCGTTTTGAAACTGACCCCGGCCAAGAAGTTACTGTTGAAATACCAATTAACTTCTTTATGCAGCCGTCATGGGGAACAGAAGTTGGAGCTTTAAGCGAAAGAAACATGCAGAATGTTACAGCTATTTCCTGGCAGACCCACGAAAGCTGGAGACCGGGAACTTATGACATTACAATTTGGGATGTCAAGGTAATGCAGGAATAACATGGAAAAGATAGCAAGTTTTCAGATTGATCATCTTAGGCTAAAACCGGGTGTCTTTCTTTCTCGTAAAGACAAGTTTGATAATGTAATTATCTCCACCTTTGATATGCGTTTTAAAGAACCCAATAAAGAGCCGGTTATTGATCAGCCTACCTTGCATACCATTGAACATTTGGGAGCGACATTCCTGCGCTCCCACACCGAGTGGAGCCCAAAGGTTATCTATTTTGGACCGATGGGCTGCCGCACGGGTTTTTACCTGATTTTGGCAGGTGACTATAAATCCAAAGACATTCTTAATCTGTTAGTGGAAATGTTTGACTGGATCGATACCTTTCAGGGCGACATTCCCGGCGCATCCGCCATTGAATGCGGCAACTGGCAGGAACAAAATCTGGATATGGCCAAATGGGAATGCCGTAAATACGCCGCCATTGTAAAAAACCCCTCCAAAGAAAATTTGGAATACCCCTCTTAATAAATTTTTGTTTTTTCTAAAAATTCCCTTGGAGTAACAATTCCTGTATCTTTGGGAAAATGTTTTTTATTGCCGGTTATCAAGTACGAAGCTTTCCCTGATTTATAAACCTCGTAAAATTTTTTATCTGATTTATCGGTAAAGTTGATTTTTTCCGGCATTGATATAATAATATCTCCTTCCTTTACAATAAAATCTATAACATATCGTGCCGAAGTTTTATCTATTTTTAATTTCTCCTTGAAAAGCACATCAACATATTCACTTAACATTCTATTGTCATAGGCAATTGTTAGTTTTCCGGTTAGTACATAATCCAGTATCTTTGCAGGTAAACTTGGTGTTACTAATAATGCAGAAACAATAACATTTGTATCAATTACTATTCGCATTTTGCTCGTTCTCTTCTTGCCCTTTCTTTTCTTACTTCACTGATTTCTCTATTGATTTCTTCTAAGGTCATTTTATTGGTACCGTTTTCTATGGATTGCATCTGTATTTTTCTCACAGCCTGCAATGCCTTTGCCTGCCTGATGGCTGCTAGGTTTTCTTCCAAATCTCTGTCTGTCAGAGGGGTTAATAAAGCGATGGGTCTTCCATTGTTTGTAATTACCATCTCCTGCTCTTCAGGCAGTCTTTTCCAAATAGCCGCAGATGAGGTTCTAAAATCTCTTACTGAAATAAATTGCATATTTTACTCCTTAATTAAATGGTACAACATTGTCTCACATTTGTCAATAGCAGTGTCCGTATTATACCTATATTCCCTTTTTTTCCTGTTTATTGTAGAATTCAGATATGTCAGAATTAAAAGAATACACAGGTAAAGCAACTATGGAAAAAATCACTTCGCTGGCAAAGCGCCGTGGTTTTGTTTTTCAGTCGTCGGAAATTTATGGCGGGCAGAGGGGTGCGTGGGATTACGGGCCGCTCGGTATCGAACTTAAAAACCGCATTGCAGGTGCTTGGTGGAAAGAGATGACCCAACTCCATGACGATATTGTGGGATTAGACGCTTCTATATTGATGCACCCCCGTACATGGGAAGCATCAGGCCATGTGGAAAATTTTACCGACCCTTTGGTGGATTGTAAAAAATGTAAATCCCGTTTCCGCGATGATATGATCCCGGAAGAAAACCTAAAGGCAAAAAAATGCCCGGAGTGCGGAGGTGAGCTTACAGACCCGCGCAACTTTAACCTGATGTTCAAAACTCACATTGGCCCTGCGGAAGATACGGCAAGCGTTGTTTATCTGCGCCCGGAAACCGCACAGGGGATTTATGTAAATTATAAAAATATTATTCAGTCCAACCGAATGAAGGTTCCGTTTGGGATTGCGCAAATTGGAAAAGCTTTCCGCAATGAAATTGTTACCAAAAACTTTATTTTCCGCACCTGCGAATTTGAGCAGATGGAAATGCAATACTTTGTAAAACCCGGCGAAGATGAAAAATGGTTTGACGAATGGCGTAAACGCCGTTGGGCATACTATGAAAAACTTGGCGTTAAAATGGATCACCTGCGCTGGCATCAACACCCTGTGGACAAACGCGCCCACTATGCAAAAGATGCCTACGATATTGAATACCTTTTCCCAATGGGCTGGAGCGAACTGGAAGGCGTCCACAATCGGTCGGACTATGACTTAGGCAGACACGCCGAGTTTTCCGGCAAAGATATGCAGTACATTGATCAAGACGATAACAACGCACGGTACATTCCGTATATTATTGAAACTTCCGCCGGTCTTACCCGCAATGTGTTAATGATTCTCTGCGATGCCTACGACGAAGAAAAAGTTGCCGACAAAGGCGACGCCGACGACTGGCGCACCGTGCTCCGTTTTCACCCAAGTCTTGCTCCCATTACTGTAGCAATTTTACCGCTCATGAAAAAAGACGGGCTTGCGGAACTTGCGCAGGAAATTCGTGCGGAACTTAAAGAGGACTATGCCACTGATTACGATCAAGCCGGCGCAATTGGCCGCCGTTACCGCCGTCAGGACGAAGCAGGAACTCCTTTCTGTGTTACTGTGGATTACCAGTCCAAAGAAGACGGCACTGTCACCCTGCGCTTCCGTGATTCTATGGAGCAGGTACGATTGCCAAAAACGGAACTTGCGGCACGGCTAAGGCAGGAGATTAAAACCTACAAACGCGTAAAATAAGGTTGTACTATTATGGAAACAATTTTTAAAACTCTTAAACAGGCGCAGACACAATTGGCTTTACATAACCGTGCGGCTAAGGATACGGCTCTTGCCGCCGCCGCCGCCGCTATAGACAAAGACCGTGCCGCTATTTTGGAAGCCAATGCCCGTGATGTTGCAAAGGCGCGTCAGGGCGGCATGAAGGAAAGCCTTGTTGATCGTCTGCTTCTTAATGACAAACGGATAGACGGCATTATAGAAGGAATAGACATAATAATTAGACAAGACGACCCAATAGGAAAAGTGCAGACAAGGTGGACTATTCAAAATGGTTTACAGATTGAAAAAGTAACAGTTCCCTTGGGCGTTGCGGCAATTATTTACGAATCGCGCCCCAATGTTACGGCGGATTGTGCCGCCATCGCTTACAAGGCAGGCTGTTCAATTTTACTTAGGGGCTCCTCTTCCGCGCTGGAATCCAACAAAGTGATTGTCCGCGCTATAAAGACCGGGCTTACAGAAGGCGGCGGAATAGCGGATGCCGTTGCACTCTGCGAATCCGGTAACAGAGACGAGGTTGACATAATCCTTAATGCGCGCGGGTTTATCGATGTTGTTCTTCCCAGAGGCACAGGAAAGTTAATCAGCCATGTTACACAAAACGCGCGGATTCCCGTGATAGAAACAGGCGAAGGCAACTGCCATATATTTGTTGATAACAGCGCGGACATTGAACAGGCTGTGCAAATTATTGTCAATGCTAAATTACAAAGACCCGGTGTGTGTAACGCAATGGAAACACTTTTAATACACAAAGATATTCTTGCACAGCTTATGCCAAAGGCTGCCGCCGCTCTTGCCGGCAAGTGCGAACTGCGCTGTGATTCAGCGGCAAAAGCTGCGATTGGAACACCGCCTGCGGAACTTGTGTGCAAAGATGCTGCCGAAGAAGACTGGGAAACGGAATTCCTTGACAATATTCTTGCGGTAAAGACTGTTGCCGATGTTGATGAAGCCATCGCGCACATTAACCGTTATGGAACAAAACACTCGGAAGCAATTTTAACCAACGATTTAAAAGCGGCGGAAAAGTTTCGTGCGCAGGTTGATGCCGCCTGTGTTTATGTTAATGCGTCAACCCGTTTTACAGACGGCGGCGTTTTTGGTTTTGGCGCAGAATTAGGAATAAGCACTCAAAAATTCCATGTACGCGGACCAATGGGGCTTGATACTCTTACATCAATCAAGTACATTATAAACGGTAATGGACAGATACGGAGTTAAATAACGGAGTTATACATGATCCCACGGCTTATTAAAGACGCGCGAAAAATAATCGTCAAGTTTGGTTCAAATACACTTGCCAACAGCGAAGGTAAAATGAACACGGTACTTCTTTCTGAATTCGCGGATCAGGCGGCGGCTCTTATTAAACAGGGCAAGCAAATTGTAATTGTTTCTTCCGGTGCGCAGGTTGCGGGTCTTTCCAAACTGGACAAATGGGCGCGCAAGAAGGATATTCATTACAGGCAGGCTCTTTGCGCCATAGGGCAGGTTGAATTAATGAAATCATGGCGAATTGCGTTTGAGCAGTACGAGATTCACATTGGACAGATTTTGCTGACACGCGAAGATTTTAACGATTCAAACAGAACGCTCAATATGCGGAACACCATTTTTACGCTTGTTGACGAGGGTATTATTCCAATTATTAACGAGAATGATACAGTTTCGGTTGATGAAATAAAAATTGGCGACAATGACACTCTCGCCGCTCAGTCTGCCATTTTATGGAGCGCCGATTTGTTAATTCTATTCAGCGACATAGACGGGGTATATGACAAAAACCCCAAAGAATATGCCAATGCCAAACTTATCGAAGATGTAAAGGATATTAATACCCTTCGCGAAAGTATTAATATAGGCGGAACTAATAATTTTGGAACGGGCGGTATTGCTACCAAGCTGGATGCCGCGCAAATGGCATTGTCTTACGGCATTCCCACAATACTCGCACACGGCGGAAAACCCCGCAGCTTAGAGACCCTTGCCTCAGGCGGACAAAAAGCTACTGCGTTTTTGGTGTAACCTACGCCGCTTTTTCTTCTTTTTTTGCCTCGGCTCGAGCTTCTGCTCGATCTTTCATATCGGCAATGCCAATGAAAATGGCAATAAGACCGACAAGGATAGCCACAACCGGCACTCCGCCTTTAAGGAACACCAACACTTCGGCACCCCAGCCAAGTCCAAAACCAAGGATATCGGCAGGCAAAATCGCAAAAACTGCGGCGGCAATAAACAATAAACCAACAATTACAGCTTTCATGTTATTTCTCCATAATAAATTATTTTTGCCGTGAATGTCTTATTATCATCACCAAAAAAGCGGCAATAAAGAAAAACATTCGTAATAAAGGCAATATAAACGAAACTATTGGAACAGAACCTATGAACAATATATTAAAGTTCATACCGAACATTTCCAATACATAATACACAATTTCGATATAAGCTACAATAGCCCCAATTATTATCAGCATCCATGCGGCATTTCTTGTCCGCGACCAAAGCATTATAGCTAAAAAAGCGGCAACAGCTCCAAAACCAAGCTGGCTCATAATAAGCAATATTTGTCCTTGCTCCATAAATCTATTATCCATAAATAAATAAAAAAAATCAAGTGCTTGATTTTAAGGCTTTTTTTTAGTATTATATAGTTAAAGAATATATAAATATGAAAAAAAAGGGCTGGCTCAACATATTTTCAAGAAAAGAAAAGCAAGACAGTACAGAACCGTCTGAACACCTGTCTTTGGGATTTATTAACAGGCTGGAAGAGCTTGTAAAATCCAGCAAAGAAGGGGTGATCATACCCCTTAATGAAGACAATTTATCCGATTATGAGGCGAAAGTTGTCCAATTAATGAACACAGCTATCGGAAACTACAAAACCTCCATTGAATACGATATAATGAAATACAAACTTACAAGCAATGCTTTAAATATAGCTTTGTGGGATATGGATGTCGTAAGCGAAGACCCCGTTAACCCGAATAATATATTTACATGGTCTCAAAAATTACGCTATATGCTTGGATTTTCTAACCAAAAAGATTTCCCAAATTTACTTCACAGTTGGAGCGACCAACTGCACCCGGAAGACAAAGAAAGAGTTCTTGCTGCCTTTGCCGCACACTTAAACGACCGTACCGGAAAAACCCCCTACGATATAGAATATCGGCTTAGGTTAAAAAGCGGAGAATATAGGTACTTTTACGCATTCGGGGCTACGCTTAGAGACAAAGATGGAACCCCGCTGCGTGTTGCCGGAGCTATTCAGGATATAACCGAAAAGAAGATGATGTCTCAAACACTCGTAACCCGCGAAAAAATGATGCGGGCGTTGAACAAAACAGCTATAACGCTTCTTTCGGACAACAACGATAAATTTGAAGACAGGCTAAGCAACGGCTTTAAGCCTGTTGCCGAGATTGCAGGCATAGACCGTATTGCTGTTTACCAGCTTTTGGACGGCAAGGCGCAGCTTGGGCAGGTATATCTTTGGTTTGGAAAAACCATGCCGTTAGATGAAGAGCTGCTTACACTGCCGGATATTCCGGCTACACAGCGCTGGCTGGAAACTCTTATGGGGGGCAGCAGTATTAATGCGGTTGCAAACGATTTGCCGGAAGACGAAAAAAAATTCTTAACCAAATTCGGAGTTAAAACCATATTTATGGTTCCAATTTTTGTCCACAGTGTATTTTGGGGAGTAATTACTTTAGAGGACCATACCAACCAGAGGTATTTTGATGAAGAATCTTTAGAACTTATGCGTTCGATGGCACATCTGTTTGCAGGTACTATTGTACGCAACAAAATGGAACAAGAGATTGCCTCGGTTAACAATTATACCCGTGCCATTCTTGACTCTGCCCCCATTGGTTACGCTATTTTTGACACAGATTTAAGTGTTATAGACTGTAATGATACTATAATAGAAATACTTGGAACTACCAGAGAATTCTATAAAGAAAATTTTTTGATGATTTCTCCTGAAACTCAGCCCGATGGCTCAAAATCCAAAGATGAAGCAGTCAGACACATGGAGCTGGCACTTAAGGGCAAAAAACATTCATTCGAATGGACACACCTCTCTACATCAGGAGAACTTATCCCGTTTGAAATTACTCTAATTCAAACAGTTTATAATGGCAAGAATGTATTACAGGCGTATCAATATGATTTACGAAATATTAAAAAAATGGAAAAAGCTGTTATAGAGACACAGGAGTTAATGCGTGCCATAACAGAAGCAAGCCCTATCTCTTATGTTCTTTTCAATGAAGATATGCAGGCTATTAACTGCAACGAAGTAATAATGAAGCTTCTAGGCTGTAAAGACAAGCAATATTTCCTTGAAAATTACTGGGATGAATTTGTTCCCAAAACACAGCCCGGCGGCAATGATTCCATGGAAAAGGCGGTTGTAAAAAGGGATGCTGCGTTTACCGGAGACCATCCCAAATTTGAGTGGGTACACCAGACAATCAACGGGGAATTAATTCCCATGGAGAATACACTTACACAAGTAACCTATCATGGCAAAAAATTGATTATTTCATTCAAATATGATCTTCGCGACACAAGAAAAATGCTGGACAATATCAGCAAAGGAAGTGAATTATTAAAAGAAGCGCTGAGTAAAGCTACCTTGGCAAGCAAAGCAAAAAGCGAGTTTCTTTCCAATATGAGTCATGAAATGCGTACTCCTCTTAATGCGATAATAGGCATGACGGCAATTGCAAAGAACGCAAAAGACATAGAACGAAAAAATTATGCACTAAATAAAATAGAAGACGCGTCCGCGCATCTTTTAGGCGTAATTAATGATGTGCTTGACATGGCAAAAATAGAAGCCAATAAACTGGAATTATCCTTTATTGAATTTAACTTTGAAAGAATACTGCGAAAAACTATAGCGGTAATAACCTTCCGCATAGAAGAAAAAAAACAAAAATTAACAGTACATATAGATAAAAATATACCTGAGTTTTTAATTGGAGACGACCAAAGATTAAACCAAATTATTACAAACCTTTTAAGCAATGCTGTTAAATTTACGCCGGAAGAAGGAACTATAAATCTTAACGCGCGGCTTGTTGATGAAAAAGACGATATATGTACAATATCAATTTCTATTACAGATTCAGGGATTGGAATAAGCGAAGAGCAAAAAGACCGCTTGTTTCAATCTTTCCAGCAGGCGGAAGCAAGCACGGTACGAAAATTTGGCGGAACAGGGCTTGGGCTTGCCATTTGTAAAAATATTGTAGAAATGATGGGCGGTAAAATTTCGGTAGAATCCGAATTGGGCAAAGGTTCAACTTTTACATTTACAATTCAGGCACAGCGCGGCGAAGGCAAAGTACGGAATCTGCGTGATATTGCCGCAAACTGGGATGATATTCGCATTCTTGCGGTGGATGATGACCCGGACATTTTGGAGTTCTTTAAAGAAATTTCAAAAAGATACAATGTCCATTGTGATACCGCAATAGACGGAGAAACCGCACTAAGGCTGGTTGAACGAAACGGCGATTACAATGTTTATTTTATTGACTGGAAAATGCCGAGCATTGACGGCATTTCTTTAACAAGCGCATTAAAGTCCGTTGAAAAAAAACGGGGCAATTCAGTAGTTATAATGATCTCGGCAGCGGAATGGAGAGGAATAGAAGATGAGGCCAGAAAAGCGGGTGTTGAAAGATTCCTGAGCAAACCCCTTTTTCCTTCCGCTGTTGCCGATACTATTTGCGAATGTCTTGGCATTGATCGGCATAAAAATGAAAAAGAAAATAAAGAAAACGCGGGTATTTTTAAAGGTCATCGCGTTCTTTTGGTAGAAGATGTCGAGATAAACCGCGAAATTGTTACTACAATACTGCAGCCAATGGGGCTGGAAATAGACAGCGCAGAAAATGGTATGCAGGCTGTTAAGATGTACGAAGAATACCCGGACAAATATGAATTAATCTTTATGGATGTACAAATGCCGGAAATGGACGGTTACGACGCAACCCGCTGTATTCGCACTATGGAAGGTGACATTGAGAATAAAACCGGAAAACACCGCAAACGGATTCCCATAATAGCAATGACGGCAAATGTCTTTAAAGAGGACATTCAAAAATGCCTTGATGCCGGCATGGATGACCATTTAGGCAAGCCCCTTGATTTTGATGATGTTGTAGAAAAGCTAAAAAAGTATTTATAACTTAAGCTAATGGAATAATTAAGTGAAAATTATAATTGTAGGAGCAGGTTTTACAGGAACTCAGCTTGCAGGTCATCTGATACAGGAGGGACATGAAATATCCCTTATTGAATCTGACGAGGAAATAGCCCGTCACGCCTCTAACCGTTTGGATTGCCTTGTAATAAATGACAAAGGAATTAATGTCTCCGCTTTGGAAGAAGCCGGTATTTCTACGGCTGACGCTCTAATTTGTGTATCAGAATCTGATGAAGTTAATATGATTATTTGCGGTATGGCTTATTCAATGCAAAAAACAAAGAAACTTCTAAAAATAGCACGAGTAAGAAATACCGATTACAAAAAAATTATAGGTATAGATTCTTTTATTAATCCTGATATTGAAGCCGCAAGGGCTGTACTGACAGCTTTATCTCATGGGGCATCGGGAAACATTGTTACTTTTCCCGGAACTCCATATGAACTTGCCTCTGTTAATATAAAAGAAGGAAGCCCTTTTGACGGGCTTTCTCTTTTAGATTTTCATTCATTTATCCGCGATGAAGGACTTATTGCTTTAGTAGAAAGGGGCAAGGATTGTTTTCTACCCTCAGGCTCCACAAAACTAAACGCGGGAGATTTAATATATATAATGACAAGAAAAGAAAATATGTCTTATGTTTTTAATCTTGCAGGCAGAGCGGAAACTGCTCTTAAACGGGTTGGCATTGTCGGCGGCGGACAGCTAGGATCGCTTATTGCAGAAAAACTTTTAGATGCTCACAATAAATTCAAAAAGTCTGAAAAAGGGTTTGGGTCTCTTGGCCGCCAGCTTTTGATTATTGAGCAAAATTACACCGTATGCAAGGAGCTTGCAGCCCGTTTTCCAAAAGCGGTTATCCTAAATGAAGATATAACTGACGAAAACTTTGTAACAGAAGAAAGACTTGGTGATCTTGATTTAATTATAACGGCTACTGCAAATCAGGAACTTAATATTGTTACTGCAGTTTATTTAAAATCACAAGGCGTAAGACGCGCCATAGCAATGGTTTCCAGCCCGGGATATAAAACAATTGCGCTTCAGCTTGGAGTGGATGTTGCCATCCCCGTAAAAACCGTTGTTGTGGATTCCATTCTTTCACATCTTGCGGGCAAGAACATAAGAGGCGTACACAGTCTTGGCGATGGAAGTATAGGCATTGTAGAAGTAGAAATAGAAGAAAGGTCTCCTGCCATCAACAAACCCATTAAGGATTTTAAGCTTTCTTCGGGCGGGCTTATTATGCTTGTAAATAGAGGTGAAACATCATTTATCCCTCAAGGCGATTATATTTTTGCTGCCAAAGATAAAATTATCATCATGGCAAAGAATGGCAGTGAAACAGAACTGGAAAAATTTTTCCTAGAAAGATTTTTTCTTGAAAAGGAAAGAGCATGAAACGGCTTTCAATGATCCGTTTCCTTTCCATTATTACAGCGGGAATGAGCACTTTTATGATTCCTTCTCTTATAACAGCTTTGGTTTTACAAGAAACAGCTATGATTTTTCCGTTTCTTCTTCCTATAATAATTGGACTTGCCATTGTTATTCCATCAATAATTTTTATTCCTAAAACCCAATTTGCTATAAGATCAAAAGACGGGTTTGCTCTAGTTTTTTTAATTTGGATTATTTCAACCTTGATGGGAAGTCTTTGTTATTACTTTTCGTCTGCCGGCATTAGCTGGATAGATTCGATTTTTGAAAGTGCCTGCGGTTTTGCAACAACAGGGGCAACCACTATAAGCGATATTGAAGTTCTGCCTAGGTCTCTTCTTCTTTGGCGAAGTATCAGCCAATGGGCGGGAGGAATGGGAATAATCCTTTTATTTGTTGCCCTTCTTCCATTCCTTGGTTCCGGCGGGTTTCAACTAATAAAAGCCGAGGTTCCGGGACCTGAAAAAGACAAAGTTAAACCTAAAATAACATCCACAGCAAAAATAATTTGGGGAGCATATTGCGTTTTAACATTGGTATTAATTTTACTCTATCGTCTTGGAGGAATGGAATGGTTTGATTCTGTCTGCCATGGCTTTACAATAATTTCTACAGGCGGAATAAGCACAAAAAACGAAGGGTTAAGTTTTTATAACTCTTCTTTTATTGACTGGGTAACAATAATCTTTATGTTGTTAGGGGCATTAAACTTTACGCTGTATTACAAAATTGCCCGTGGAAAATTCAAAGACTTTATTAACAATACGGAAACCAAAGCTTTTGTATCTATTTTTATAATAGCAGCAATAATTATTAGCATAAAAATTATTCCCATATACGGCTCTATTGAAGAAGCGTTCCGATACGGTTCTTTCCAAGCAGCATCAATACTTACCACAACCGGAAATATAAATGCAAATTATGCGGTATGGCCTAGTCTTGCTCAGACAGTTTTATTTATATTGATGCTGTCAGGCGGGTGTTCAGGCTCCACAAGCGGAGGCATTAAGATTATTCGCCATGTTTTCTTTTTTAAACAAACAGGAAACGAACTAAAGAAAATTATTTATCCAAAAGGCGTATTCACAATACGGCTTAACCGTAAAACAACCGCTGCGGAACTGGAGCATGGGGTAACGGCATTTGTTTTTCTTTATTTTTTTGTTGTTGGTCTTACTACGCTGATTACCGCCGCTTCCGGGATTGATATTTTTTCATCTTTGTGTACAAGCCTTTCTATAACAGGAAATATAGGCGTAGGTTTTGGAGCGGCAGGACCTTTTAACAACTTTGGTGATTTTCCTGATTATCTAAAATTATACTATTCTTTGGTGATGATCGCAGGAAGACTGGAATTGTGGACTATTTTTGTTTTGTTTACGCCTGAATTTTGGAAAAAGTAACTAAGATTTAACCGCAAGCTGCCGGACTGCAAAAGCTGCCGCTTCTTTTAACTCGTTAAAATCACTTCGTTTTAAAATAACCAATTGAAAAATAGCGGATTCTATAAAACTATAAAGATAGTCATTTGTTGTTTTTATATTAACTTTTTTAAACTCGCCGGCTTTAACGCCTTCAATTACCATGGACGACAACATATGCCGCAATTTTACAGTCCTGCGACGAATACGAGTTTCCGGATTAACATCATTTTTTATTACATGTAACAAATAATCAAGCAATATTGAAAGAAGCTGCCGATTCTGTTCCAACAGCTTAAATACAGTAAGAAGAACTCTTGTTAGTTTATCTGTACTGCTTAATGAAGCATCAGTCCTTATTACATTTATATTTTCTTCTACAGTTAATAAAAGCTGTTTAATGCTGTAAGAAAAAATCTCCCGCTTATTTTTAAAATAGAGATACAATATTGTTCTTGTAATTCCGCAGCGATCGGCTATCTTCTGAAAAGTAGCTCCCTCAAACCCGTCGTCCAAAAAGACAGCTAGAGCCTTTTCAAGAATTATTTTTCGCCTTTCGTCATGCTCAACAGGAATAGCCATATTTTATAATACATCATATTGATAAAAAAAGGAAGGTGTATTTCCATTGCTTATTTCGCGGCAGTTATCCGCCTTTTTGCCAAAAAAGCTTTCAAATCCGCTGTGGTCTGTTATGACAGCAAGCTTCCAGCCGGGAAACCGTTCTGCCAAGCCTGCCATATCTTTGTATGTCTGCTCTGCTATAGCCGGGTCGCCCAATCTTTTGCCGTAGGGCGGGTTTGTTATTATGTAGCCCTTCGGGCTAGGGAGTGGGGAGTGGGGAGTGGGGAGTGGGGAATGTTCAGCTAATGTGCGGGCATCTTTCATGGGAAGGGTTTTTAGGCTGATGTCTGCGGTTGTTCCTTCGGCAGAGCGGATGCCCTTTTGCGGCGGACGGCCTTCGGCTATATCCCGCAGGCGAGCCGCATTGGACCTTGCAATGGAAACGGAACGAAGCTCCTCATCACTGCCGCCAATTCTTACAAGACGAGTAAAGTCAATTTTTGAGCGGAACTCTTCCCGTACTTTTTTTTCAATTTTGGCATCAGCAATAAGGAGATCGTCAATGGCAAAATGCCTGCCAAGCCCGGGAGCCATATCCCACGCATACGAAAGCGCCTCTATAAGGAAAGTTCCGGAGCCGCAAAAAGGATCGTAAAGCGGAAGTTTGCGCTTCCATCCGCTTAGCAGCAGAAGAGCGGCGGCAGTTGTTTCCCTAAGGGGAGCCGCGCCGCCTTCACTGCGGTAACCGCGTTTAAACATGGGGTCGCCGCTAAGATCAATAAGCAGGGAAACAACATCTTTTTCTATATAAACACGGACTTCTGCAATTTTCACAGGATTTTCACCGGAGTTCTTTGCAACCTGTTTTGGTTCGGGCAGCCTTTCCTCGTTATACTTATTACATAACCGTTGTGCCGCCGCTTTGTGGACAACTGCCTGTATGCTTGTTTCCGCTTTTAGTACGGAACGGTTTGTCCGTACTTTAGAAACGATAAGACCCATGCCTTTTGGCACAAGTGTTTCCCATTGCGCCGCAGCGGTTCCTTCAAAAAGAGCGTCAAAGTCAACTGCTTTGAAATTTGCTGCCTCAAGCAGAACCCTGTCGGCGGCACGCAAACCAATCAATGCCTTGTATAACCCCGCAGTATCGGTTTTGAAACGAACCTTGCCATAAGAGGATTCTTCAATTGTAAAAGTGTTTTTTTTGGTTTGAGAACCGTCGTTGAGTTTTTTAAGTTCATTGGAAACAACCTTTTCCGCACCTACCGCGCAAAGAGCAACGGCAGTCTTAATATCATTCATATTGACATTATAGCAAAGTATATATATATTGTACTATACGAATATAAATAAAGGAGTATTCATGAAAAAGATTTTAGTTTTATTGGTCTTGATATCTGTTGCTTTTACTTCAGTTATGGCACAGTCAAGAGGGGGAACACAATCCGGGGGAGCATCTTCAATTAAAGCTCCGTCTTTCAACGGAACTACAGGGCTCTACTCAATTCCTACAGGGTATATTGGCTGGGAAGGTTCTAATAACCTTGCTTTGGATATAGGCTATAGAGCAATAATTGGAGATCGGGGAATATCACATATTCCATCGCTTACATTAAGTCTATTTAAATTTGTTGAGATTAGCTCTGCATTTGACATACAAACTAGACCTGATGACAATGATTTATTATTTGGTGCAAAAATTAGGCTTCCAACCAGGACTACAGCCATTGCTCTTGGTATGAATATGCATTTATTGCGTATGAACCGCAATAATGGTAACACTACTTTTCAACCCTATATTGCGATTACTTATCCCGGAAGTTTCTTTAGCATGCCGGCTGAAACAACTTTAGTTATTGGAAAAACCTTTTTTTCAAATAGCAATAGTATTGATTCCAATATAGATTTTGGCATGGGGTTTGATATTGTTCTGCTTCCGGATGTTTTTAACAATATATTGCATTTAATTCTTGATTTTTCCAATTTTGCTTACAGTTATAACGCTTTTCCGGGAGGAAGCGGTGCCGCAGCACACCGCGGCGTATTCAATGCAGGCTTTAGGCTCGACCTTTCTCAATTACCACCATTCAGAAAATACAAATTTATAGTTGATTTTGCTTTTAATGATATTTTGGATGACGGCTCAAGAGCATTCACGGCTGGCGCGGTTTTTGGTATTCCATTCATGTAATTTAGGCAGTCGGTATCTTGTTTGTTTTTAACAAACAAGATACCGCAGCTTAAAGACGCAGTTTTAAAATTTTTCAACAATATTTTTATTTAAAACTTCAGCTGTTGACAAGGCTTCCTCAAAAGCACTGTGCAGTAAAAGCAAAGACAGATGATCCAAAACAGCGCTTATATCCTGCGGCCAGTTTTTTTCACCTAGACTGTTCAGCGCTTTCTTTGCCGCTTTTTTATCCAATGCTCCGCAGGCTCTTTTAAAATCCGCCAACATTTCCCGTAAAAAACCTGTATCAATATCCAATGAGCTGTCTTCCTGAATAATATTTTTTTCTTTGTGCTTGGCGGATAAACCCTGCAATGCGTTTATAAAAGCCGGAGTTTCTTCTGTTAGTTTGCTCAGGTTTTTATCCCTGCCTGCCTGTTCCAGTTTAGCTGCAATATCAGACAGGTGCCTTTCACCAATATTGGCTAGTGCGCTTTTAATTCCGTGTATTACAACAACATACATTTCAATATTAGAATCATCAAACCCATTTTCTTTTGTAAACATGCTTTTTAACGCGCTTATGGCTTTTTCTGCATCATGAATAAAAAACTTTACTATTTCTGACGATTTTATTTTATAATTGTTTACAAAACGGTTTTTTCTTCGCGCTTGTTCAAGCCTTGCTTTTTGTACAACCTCAGGCGATTGCTTGTTTCGTATATAATCATTTACTATATAATTTAATTCGCGTGAATCGATTGGTTTTGAAAGATAACCATCAAAACCATTTTCCAAAAACATTTCGGTTTGTCCAACTAGAGCATTTGCAGTAAGAGCTACAATACTGTTTTTATATCCCATGCTTCGAATGTTTTTTACCGCTTCTATTCCGTCCATTTTTGGCATCATGTGATCCATAAAAATTATATCATATACACTGCCATCTTTAATTTTTTCTATTGCTTCAAAGCCGCTTAATGCCGTTTCTATATACAAACCATAAGCCATTAACATACCTTTTGCTACATATATATTGGATTCCACATCATCAACTATAAGAACTTTTCCATAAGGCATATATTCGCGTAAAACCTGCGTTTTCTTGCTGACTAAAGTACTGTGGAAAGAAAAATTCCGCATCTTTTCGGCAAGTTCTGCACCGCACACATTAGAACCTATACGCTGTTGCGGAATATGTACGGTAAATACCGATCCTTCGTCAACCTTGCTTTCTACAGTTATAGTTCCATCCATCAAATCTAAAAGCTGCTTTGTTATGTTCATGCCAAGACCTGTACCAATAGTAGTACGGTTGGCCTCAATGTTAAAACGGCTATATTCATCAAAAAGCCTGCTCATTTGTTCACTTGTCATGCCCTGGCCTGTATCGCTTACTTTTATAATAAGTATAGCTGTTTTTTCTTCATTCTCGGGATATTCTGCAGATACCGACAGGGCAACCTCGCCGGAATAGGTATATTTAAAAGCATTGGAAAGAATATTATTTAATATCTGTTTTATGCGCAGTTCATCGCCATACAATGTTTGGGGCGTTCTTTCATCAAAATCTATTTTTAATTTAATAGGCTTGCTTTCATAGCGTAAAATATTTAACTGCATGGAATTGCTTATTAATTCAGGTACATCATACTTAACGGGAAGAAGCTCCATCTTACCCGCTTCTATTTTTGACATATCAAGAATATCGTTAATTATATGAAGAAGCAGACTGCCGGATTCATAAATTTTAGAAAAAGCTTCTTCTGCGGCAGGCGGCACATTTTCATCTCGCAGTTGTATTTCCGCTATGCCAAGTATTGCATTCATTGGAGTACGGACTTCATGGCTTACATTTGCAAGAAAAGCGCTTTTATATCGGCTGCTCTGTTCCGCCAGTTCTTTTGCCGAAATTAATTCCGTCATATCAACAGAATGTTGTATATGAACCGTTTCTCCATTAGGCCACGAAATATATCTGTCAACATTTCGGTAAATTCGATTTGTTTTTGTGCTGTGTTCTTCCCAAATAATTGCCTTACTTGGGTCTTCATCAAGTTTAAAACACGGACAGAAACTACATCGCGAATAAAGTCCTTGCTGAAAAACCTTGTAACATATTTGTCCAACACAATCACCTTGTATATTATAATGCTCCTTCATGCTGTCATTTATAAACAAAATCTTTCCTGTTTTTGGTTCAGTAACATAAATCATTGCATCAAGGCTGTTTAAAATGTTTATTAAATTTCCCGCAAGTGCAGCACTTTGTTCATTAAAAGCCTTGTCCGCCCTTGTTTTTGCCCTGTCAATACTTATTAAAATAATATTAACTGTTACCATTAAAATAAAGCTCAATAACCCAAGAAATAAAAGCAGCGATGTAAAATTTTTGTAATATTCATCTTTAGGTATCATTATGCCCAAATACCAGCCATTTTCCATTTGCATATTATAAAAAATTGAAGCTGTATCTTGATAATTCTTTATATTAACTTCTGTAATGCTGTCTGTTTCTTGTTTTATACTTTCCACAATTGCACGAAATGCAGGGCTTATTTCGGTAATTTCCCTGCCTATAATATTTTGCGCGGGGTGCGCAACCAATTCAAAATTTTCACTTACTAAAAACCCGTATCCACCCTGGGTCATTTTTGCTTCCGAAACAAAATCAGATATATTATTCAACAAGACATTCATTGCTATTACGCCAAGTTGTTTTTTTTCATCATCAAGAATTTGACATACGAACGAAATTTGGTATTGATCGGTACGAATACTTTTAAACATTGGAGATGCGGCAACTTTGCCTTCTGCTTCTACACCCGTAATATACCAAGTACGAGTTGTTGCGTCAAAACCTTCCGGTGCTGTCCATCCCAAAGAAGTTATGTATGCTCCATCCAATACATCAAAATAACCATGAATCCCGTCAAAGGCAAACCCCTTTTCTTTTTTTACAAGATCAGCGGAAATTTCGTTAAAAAATTCTGAAACTTCCTCTTCAGTACCGCCTCTTAACAAAATATTGCGGGTTTCTCTAACAATAGGAATCATTAATGTTTCCGGTTCTGTAAGTTCATTTAAAATTCGAATTTGTGTTTGAATAAGAATATTTTCCGCATCCCGTTTCATGTTATTTTTTAGCATATCGTAAACAAAAATACCGCTTGTAAGTACCATTAAGGCAAACGCAAGGGTTACGAATAATAACTGTAAATACAGCAAACGAGGATTACGAATTTTGTTTACAAAATAAGAAAAAAACTTCATTACTATATAATTTTAATATTTTTTACCTGAATTTGCCACTTTAATTAATGGAATTTAATGCCTTTTTTACTCGATTTTCAGAACATTCCGCTCCTAAAATCCGTAAAGAGCCAAAAAGCGGGGGGCTTACCCTGCTGCCGGTAATTGCAACCCTAAGCGGCATCATTAAATCGCCAAGTTTTATCCCTCTTTTTTCAGCTTCCGCTTTTATTAAGGTTTCCGCCTGCTCGTCATCTTTTGCTTCTGCCAAAGATTTGACAAACTCCAGCGCATGGCGCAGAATTTCTGCCGTGGCAGCCAAGTCCAGTTTTTTGGGAATAAACTCTTCCGCCGCAGGAATATCCGGCTCTTTAAAAAGATAGGCTATTTTTTCAGGTATTTCGCCAAGAAAAACAAGGCGCTCTTTTACAAGCGGCATTGCCTTTTTAAAAATTTCTATTTGCGGCGGAGTTGGCTCTGTGCCGTTTGCACCAAACAAACCCGCTTCTATCGCAATTGGCAGGCACAATTTGGCAAGCTCGTCATCGCTTTTCATTCTGATGTACTGGCCATTGTACCATTCCAGTTTTTTATAATCAAAAATTGAAGGTGCTTTATTTATTTTTTCCAAACTAAACCGTGCGGCAAGTTCTTCCAGCGTATAAATTTCTTTTCCTTCTTCATAAGATGCGCCTAAAATAGCAACATAATTTAAAAGCGCTTCCGGCAAATAACCCTGTTTGCGGAATTCGTCAATGCTTGTAGCTCCATGCCGCTTGGAAAGTTTTTTTCCATCCTGCCCCATCACCATTGGAAGGTGGCAAAATTCAGGGGGTGCCCAGCCAAACGCCTTGTACATTATCACATGAAGCGGCGTTGATGAAAGCCATTCCTGTGCACGAAGCACATGGGTTATTTCCATTAAATGATCGTCAACCACATTTGCAAGATGATAAGTTGGAAAGCCGTCGGACTTTAACAAAACAGGGTCGGGATTTACATCATCGTTTTTCCATTCGATATCACCAAGCAGATGGTCATGAAATGTTGTATGCTCCCCCAACGGAATTTTTAACCTGACAGTGCAAGTTTCCCCTGCACTCAAAGCGGCGGCTTTTTTGGCAGCCTCAATAGGATCGATAATTCGGCAATGGCGGTCATACCCGGTCTCCGAAGATTTGGCGGCTTCCCTTTCAAGGCGGACTTTTTCCAGTCTTTCTGACGAGCAAAAACAATAGTAAGCCTGCCCCTTGTCCAAAAGTTCCTGCGCGTATTTTTTATAAAGGCTAGACCGCTCAGACTGGATATACGGAGTAAACTCGCCGCCAATATCCGGGCCTTCGTTCCATTTAATGCCCAGCCATTCAAAGGTGTCGTAAAGGTTCTGCACAAAGCAGTCTTCCGAGCGAGTACGGTCGGTATCTTCCAAACGAAGGATAAACTTGCCGCCGTTTGCGCGGGCAAAGAGGTAATTAAAAAGCGCTGTCCTTATCCCCCCAATGTGCTGCAAGCCCGTGGGAGAAGGCGCATAACGGTCTCGAACTTTCATAGGGTTATTGTATCATAAAAAGCTTAAAACTGTACCACTACCACTCCGCTAATTATTACATAATCATTTTAGCGCTAAGGGCGCTACTTGCAACGAAGTTTCCAGCAAAGTGAATACGCAAAGGAAGAAAAAAGTTATCGAACAACAACTTTGCTAGAAGCTACGCTGCAAGTAGCGCCTTTGCGTCTTTGCTAGAAGCTATCGCTGCAAGAAGCGTGATAAATTCTCTTAAAACCTAGAAAGCCCGTACGCCATTATTTTTAAATGGCTTCCCATCCATTTTTTTTATAATACGAAAAATATAAAACGGCGGCTATAATGTAAGTAATAGCTGGCAAAATATTAAGAAAAAATGGAACTAGAAATATGCCACAAAGAAGTAAAAGTACACAAAGAATTTTTGGCTTAATATTTATTGGTTTTTTATTAGGACCAAGAAATCCTAAAACGCCTGCAATTATCATAATAGGAATACCTATTATAATCAAAACTTGAATGTTCTTATATCTACTAATAATTTCTTCCACAGTCTGCACTTCTTTTCCAAAAAGAGAAACGCTACCAGTAACGCGGCTTGCAGATGGTATGTCTTCAAATTGTTTCAATGTAAAAGATATTCCAATTAAAATAATCACCACCCACACTAAGCCGATAATAAGACCAATAATACTTAAAACCCGAGCTGCTTTCATAGAAAAACTCCTTTTTGTAATTTCCTCCTTAATTTGTAGGATAATCACATTTATTTTACCCACCCACAAGAGTAGGAGTATATAAAGGCATGAATATATCAGCCCAATACCCTATATAAAGAGAAAAAAGTAGTAAAAAACCTCGTAAAAACATAGAAAATATAGCTATATGCTTCATATTTAGTATTATATAGCGTATCGCTCTTTGTGTCAATAGCTTTAAGCCACATATAATTATTAATAAAGCATAAAGATGGTAAAATGACAGAAATAAGAAGAATACTTGGTGCAAATATGAAAGCCTATAGAACAGAACTTGGCTATTCTCAAGCGAAGTTAGCGGAACTGGTCAATACGGCGACTAATTATATTGCCCAGATAGAAAATGGAAAACGCTTCCCAACCGACACAATGCTGGAAAAAATAGCCTCGGCTTTGCAAAAAAACGCTCATGAGCTATTTTCAATTGTCCATTATGAAAGAAAGATAGAAAAAGATTGGCAAATACAAATTTTAACTGATATTGAACATTTTATTCATTCAAGAATAGCTAAGCTAAAAGACCACTAATGAAGTTCCCAATATCCGCCTTTATCTCCATTTTGACGCTTTAGAAGATTTGCCTCTTTCAATTGCCGGATATTCTTTTCTATTGCACTTGTGCTTATTCCGATTGCTTTAGCCAAGCCGTCAATGGTTATCATAGAATCTGCCGAAATTAGCTCTATAATGCGCTTTTTGGTCAAAGATAACTCGGCATTTTTCTCCGTACTTTCTCCGTACTTTCTCCGTACTTTCTCCGTACTTTCTCCGTAACTATCCCTTACTTCTTCTGCGCCGTTTTGCCCGCTAAGGACTGTGAGTGAGTGCTTGTTATATTCAAATTGGGCTATAAGAAAAGCCTCGTCTATCGTATAGTCTTTCGGTTTATAGTATTGCATTATACGGTGCATTCCCGATCCTAGCTGTTCGGCAAGCTCCATATTAGAGAATATCCTCATTATCTCACGATTACGCGGTAAGGATTTTCCTTTGAAAAAAGCTTCCTGTGTAAGCCCCAAAGGCAAGCCGCCAGACGAAGTTATTTCTACGCGGTTTGAAAAGAACTCCACTACAGGATAAGCTCCTCTTATGTAATCGTTATGAATAATAGCGTTTAACACAGCCTCGCGTAGAGCAATAGGTTCAACCAGCCTTGTTTCGATGCGATTTGGGTATGTTATTTCAACAGCAGTTTGATTATATATATCAAGGGCATCAAGCATTGCATGAGCAGCTTTTACAAGCGAACAATTGCCGCACTCTGTCTTTTTAAGTATCGTTACCTTATCTATTCCGGCATACTGTACCATTTTAACAGAAACACTGTTATTGTCCGCCATAAGATATGCGGCATAATTAAATTTGCCATCTTCGGTATAAAAATCAAGGTTTTCAAGAAAATTCTCATTGTCGGTCGTATATCCTTTTTCTTCGTAAAAAATCTTTAATTGGCGGAAAGTTAGGTTTTGACGAGGCGATACGGCACTATGAAGAGTATGCAAAGAACGCCGGGCATAAAGGCTGTCTATCATGGCTTGCGGCATTTGTGAATTTTGAGTGCCTATTCTTATAAAGCACCCTTTTTTTGACATTCCGTACTTGTTGATAAAATAGGGCTTTTCAAAACCGCCTGCTATTCTTGCAATTATATAAACCTTGCCGTTTTCACCTGTTTTGGGCGAAACGGTAAATAGACCCATTGCCGATGGTGTTATATTATTCTTTATCCTATCAATAAAACCACGAACAGCTTCATCATAATTATCCACCCCATACACATTGCCGTTATCGTCTATGCCAATATGTATCTCACCGCCTGATGCATTCAAAAAGGCAACGACGGCTTTTTCAATATCGTCTGTTATTTGGCGTTTATATTCCCTATTTTCGGTTTCAATTAATGCCATTTTTACTCCTCAGACATCATCTATCTTTGTTTCCAATGTCCCCATACCCAAAAAGCCCGTAGGGGAAGGTGCGTAACGGTCTCGAACTTTCATAGGGTTTATTGTATCATGTTCCCAAAAGAAATAAAAGCAAGGGACAGTGGTTGCATATTCACCTCGCGCAGAGGCACGGAGAGCGCAAAGGATGCACGGCCACCGAATAGGCAGCGTACATTTACCGTTTGTTTTGTTAAGTGAAGTTGCATTTTGTTTGTATTACACTTTATAATTTAATGTTACTCCACCATCTATTACAAGCGAAGTACCGTTCACAAATGCTGCTGCTTCTGACAATAAATATACTATTGCGTAAGCAATTTCTTCAGGTTTGCCAAATCTTCCTAACGGGTACTTTTTCTTATGTTCTTCCAACTGTTCTTTTGTAACAGCACCTTTTGCCGTTATTAGGTCTGTTTCTACAGTTCCTGGATTTACACTATTGCAACGAATGCCTTTTTTCATTAAATCCAATGCCATATTCATCATAAAGCCATTGATTGCTCCTTTTGAGGCTGAATATATACTATTTGCTGGCGAAACTCCAAAAACTCCTTCAGTTGACGAAGTAAATACAATTGAAGAACCTTTTAACATTTTTTTCTTTTTAAGTAATTTTTGAGTTAATAAAATAGGGGCTATTGTATTAACTTGCAATGTTTCATTTAAATCTTTTTCATTAATAAACTGAGGCAAAAGTAATTTATTAATACCAGCATTATTTACTAAACCGTTTAATGATTCAACTGTATCTACAAGTTTATCAATATCACAGGTAACTGATAAATCAGCGATTATTTTTTTATGCCCCGTTCCGGTTAATTGCGTATATGTTTCTTCCAGTCGTTGTTCATTCCTTGCGGTAATGATGACTTGTGCCCCCATTTTAGAACATTCTATAGCCGTTGCACGGCCTATTCCAGATGATGCTCCCGTAATTAATACTATTTTATTTTCCAAAGAAAACGGATTAATATTTTCCACTTAACGCCTCCAACTAAAACATTAATATTGAAATTGAAATTGCTTCTTTTACCAATATCAGCTAAAATGCAATTTCGCTTAACTCACTTATATACAAATATTCCCCCTGTACTTTTTTGCGTATTTGATTGCAGAAGAGCAGGAATTATAGAATCTTGCGTTAAAGCCATAAACTTGGTCATTTCAACCACCTTTTTCTTGTTTTCCTCAGTTAATTTTGCAAAATCCCTGTTCATAGTCTTAGTTTCTTGATCTTGCTCCATTAGCTCTCCTTAAATATTGGGCTATATTAGTATAATAATACATACTTTATAAGTATGTCAACTATTTTTAATAAAAAACGACATTTTTTTGTTATTGAGGTAAAGGGGGCTTTTTGTTATACTGGAAGATATGGGTTCTAATATAGCCATAAATGGTCGGATAAAACGAATAAGACAGGCGTTAGAGCTGTCTCAGTCCAAGTTTTCAAAGGGAATTTTCCTCAAAAGCAGTGGGTATTATGGCGATTTAGAGTTGGGTAAAATCGAGGCTAACCCTCGTATTGTGGAGTTAGTTTCTTCCGTCTATGGAGCAAATAAGCAGTGGATTTTAACCGGGAAAGGGGATATGTTTGAAACTGAGCCGGATAAAACCATGCAAGAAATGAACATCTTTTTTAATCAGTTAAACCCCGATTTTAAGCGTTATGTAATAGCCCAAATTAAAAGTTTATTGAAGCTGCAGAACAAAACAGACCACTTATAGATGAAGTTATTTCTACGCGGTCTGAAAAGAATTCCACTACAGGATAAGCTCCTCTTATATAGTCGTTATGAATATTTGACATTAAAAATGCTTTTTGTTATATTCTGGATATGACAATAAAAAGCAGTAAGTATCTTATTTTTGCAGACGAGGCAGGCGACACACACTTGGATAAATATCCGGCTGAATTCCCAATGTTTTTGTTGGCATTTGTAATTATAGAAAAAAGCGAATATTGCCGTAATCTTCTACCAAGATTTGCAGAATTAAAACTTAAATATTTTCCTGATGTAAATACGATATTTCACGAACGCGATATACGGCATTTTGAAGGCAATTTTAAATTTCTAATGAATGCGCCTATACATAAAGAATTCATGGCTGACCTGTCTGCTCTTATGACTGAAATAAAATACAAAGTGGCTGCCGTAGCTGTGAATAAAGACCAGAAAGGCAGAAAGGGATTAACCACTGAAAATCTGTACGAATTGGGGGTCAAATATGGGCTTGAAACCCTGGAGAAATTCCTAAAAGAAAGGGGGGATTTATACCACACAACAATTACTTTTGAAGCCAGAGGGAAAAAAGAAGACGCAGAACTCCAGCGATTTTTTGAAAAAAGCTCAAAAAACCTTTTTGGGATATCAATTCAAAGAAAATCAGCAGGGGGTTTAGGTCTGCAATTTGCAGATTTAATTGCACGCCCAATGGCAATTCACCTGCTTCGCCCGGAACAACAAAATCGTGCTTGGGATGTGATAAAAGATAAGTTATGCCCTGAAGGACTTACAGTACTGCCTAAATGAAAAAGCGGCCACCTTTCGACGACCGCCGGACGGATTACCATCCCATTTATACATAAAGTATAAACTATCTGTAATAAAAAAACAAGCGAAATTTGCGCCTGAATATGCCTTTTTGGCGGATTTGAAAAAAAGGGCTGTAACGGTCTCGAACTTTCATGGGATTTATTGTATCATAAAGGCAGGAGAAAATCATGGCAAAAGAAACTAAAGAAAAGGGCAAAAAAAGCAAGGGGCAGCAGTTGGAGGAAAAGCTTTTTTTTAAGCTGAAAAACTGCTGGGAAAATATCGATGCAAAGGCGGAAAAAGATGTTGAAGAACTGGCGGCATCATACAAACATTTTTTGGACAAGGGTAAAACTGAGCGCGAGTGTGTCGAATTTACCGTTGACCTATTGGAAAAAAACGGCTTTGTAAATATCGATAGCATAAAGAACAAGCAATTTAAAACGGGCATGAAGGTTTATCAAAATATAAAAGGTAAATCCATCTCTGCCGCAATTATTGGGAAGAAGCCTGTTATTGAAGGGTGCAATATTCTTGGAGCTCATATTGATTCTCCGCGCCTAGACCTTAAACAAAACCCGCTGTATGAAGACAGTGACTTGGCTCTTTTTGACACTCACTACTACGGCGGTATAAAAAAATATCAGTGGACAACAATTCCGCTTGCCATGCACGGTGTATTTGCAGATGAAAAAGGAAAGCTTACAAAAATAACTATCGGCGAAGAACCCGGCGACCCTGTGTTTACGGTTACTGACCTTCTGCCCCATCTTGCAAGAGATCAAATGCAAAAGAAAATGACAGAAGCTGTCGATGGTGAAGACTTGGACATACTTGTCGGCTCTAGGCCTTATGCCGACAAAGAAGTTAAAGAAAAAATCAAGCTAAATATATTAGCCCTGCTCAACCAAAAATACGGCATAAAAGAAATTGACTTTGCAAGAGCGGAGATTGAGTTTGTCCCCGCTTTCAAAGCCTGCGATGTCGGGTTTGACCGCAGTTTAATTGGCGCTTACGGCCATGACGACCGTTGCTGTTCTTTTCCTGCAATCAGAGCGATGACCTATCTTGCAAAAGAAAAATCCGTGCCGGAAAAAACCGTAGTCTGCTACCTCTCCGACAAAGAAGAGATTGGCTCTGTAGGAAACACAAGCGCAGGCTCTACCAACTTTGAAAACTTTTTTGCGCTTATTTGCGGCGGCACAGAAAACGATTTGCGCCTTTGCCTCTCTCGCTGCTGTATGCTTTCCGCTGATGTCAACGCCGCATTCGACCCCACTTACGCAAGTGTCTTTGATAAAAAGAACGGCTCTTTTATTGGAAAGGGAATTGGCCTTGAAAAATACACAGGCTCCGGCGGCAAACGCGGTGCAAGCGATGCCAACGCCGAGTTCTGCGCCAAAGTGCAAGCGATTATGGATCGCAACAACATTCAGTGGCAATTTGGAGAGCTTGGCAAAGTTGACAAAGGCGGCGGCGGAACAATCGCTCTCTTTGCCGCCAACTTGGGAATGGAAGTTTTAGACTGCGGCATCGCCGTCCTCTCCATGCACTCTCCGTTTGAGGTTATCAGCAAGATCGATTTGTACTTTACTTACAAGGGGTATGTGGCGTTTTTACGGGAAGCGTAACTAAAACCGTACCGCGCCGTTTGCTTTTAGCAATGCAAGGTAGCCTTCACGGGATATTTCTTCGGCGCCCATGTTTCCTAGATGAACAGATGGGGTTTGGCAGTCTATAAACGCAACGCCGTTTTCAAAAAGGTTTTGCGCCAAGGTCAAAAAGGCGGCTTTGGAGGCGTTGCTCTTTTTGGCAAACATGGATTCCCCTATAAAAACTTTGCCCATTAATACACCGTAACAGCCGCCTGCAAGTTCTCCGTCCTGCCAGGCTTCCGCAGAATGGGCAAAACCCAAACGGTGCAGTTCTATATATGCTTCTATTATGTCTTTTGTGATCCATGTTCCATTTTGATCTAAACCATGATAACAACGAACCGCTTGAGCGCAGCCTTTTATTACTCCTGCAAAATCTTTGTTGAATGTTATTTCAAATACATTTTTTTTTAAAATTTTTTTCATGGAAGACGAAATATGCAATTTATCGGGGAATAAAATAAAGCGAGGATCCGGAGACTGCCAAATAATAGGGTCTTCGGGGCCGTACCAAGGAAAGATACCCTGCTCGTAAGCGGAAAGCAGCATGCCCGGAGAAAGGTTTCCGCCGACCGCTACAATAGAGCCGTCTATTTTTTTTAGATTTGGAAATGTAAAATAATCGTTATATGTCAAATAAGGAAAATTTGGATCCGGTCCGGGTTTAAAAGATGACATTTTTCTAGCAAACTTCTTCCATAATATTTTGAATTTCCATACAATAGTCATCATCACGATAATCCACAACAGCACTGCCGCCTTCGCTTAAACGGCCAAAGAGAACTTCATCAACAAAGAAAGATTTAATCTTTTCTTCAATAAGGCGGGTTACATTTCTAGCTCCAAACTCTTTGCTGTATCCGTCTTTTGCAAGCTGCTCAACACAGCCTTCCGTAATTGTAAGGGTTACATTTTTTTCGGCAAGCTGTACGGTAAAGGCATCAATCTCTTTTTGTACAATAGAAACCATAATCTCGCGCGAAAGATGTCCAAAGCGGACAACTGCATCCAGTCTGTTGCGAAACTCCGGCGTAAAAAGTTTTTCCACTGCATTATTTACGGCACTGTCATCCTGCACGCGGTCGCCAAAACCAATAAGCCCCTTGCCAATTTCCCTGGCCCCCGCATTGCTTGTCATAATAAAAATTACATTACGGAAGTCCGCTTTTCTTCCCTGATTATCAGTTAAGGTTGCGTAATCCATTATCTGCAAAAGAATATTAAAAATATCGTTGTGAGCTTTTTCAATTTCATCTAATAGCACAACAGCGTGCGGCTGTTTGCGAACCGCATCCGTAAGCTGACCGCCCTCTTCATAACCAACATACCCCGGAGCAGAGCCCACAAGACGAGACACCGAATATTTTTCCTGATACTCGCTCATGTCAAAGCGAATCATGGCAACGCCAAGGATTTCCGCAAGCTGACGGGCAAGCTCGGTTTTACCAACGCCGGTAGGCCCTGCAAAAAGAAAATTCGCTACGGGCTTGCCTCCCGCTCTAAAACCGGCTCGTGATCGTTTAACCGCTTTTACAACGGCAGCAACAGCATCGTCCTGACCAAAGATTCGTTCTTTAAGCCGCTTTTCCAAATCTTTAAGTTTATCTTTTTCGTTTTCACCAACAGTCCTTTGCGGTATTTTTGCAATTTTGGAAACAACACTTTCAATTATGGGCAAGTTTATATCTATTTTTTCAATCTGACCATCTTGTACGGTAGTGGAGTCTGTTTTATTTTTGTATGCTTCAATTCTTGCAAATGCTCCCGCCTCATCAATTACATCAATGGCTTTGTCGGGCAGACGGCGTTCTGTTATAAATTGGGCAGAAAGACGAACCGCTGTTTCTACAACTTCATCGCTGTAATGAACATGGTGATAATCTTCATAGCGGGATTTAACTCCCTTTAATATATCAATGGCAACTTCTTCGGACGGCTCGTTAATATCAATCTTTTGGAAACGGCGGGAAAGAGCGCGGTCTTTTTCAAAATATTTGCCGTATTCTTCGTGGGTTGTAGAACCTATACACCGCAGTCTCCCCGAAGTAAGCGCAGGCTTTAACATATTGGAAGCATCCAGCGCACTGCCCGAGACAGAACCAGCTCCCACAAGAGTATGTATTTCATCAATAAATAAAATTGCCTTTTCTTTTTTAAGCATTTCTTCTACAACTCGTTTAACCCTTTCTTCAAAATCGCCGCGGTATTTTGTGCCTGCAACAAGAGAACCCATGTCCAGCGAAAAAACAGAAAAGTCTTTAAGAATTGGGGGTACATCGCCTGCAACAATTCTTTGTGCAAGACCTTCGGTTATTGCTGTTTTTCCTACACCGGAGTCGCCTACATGAATGGGATTATTTTTTAAGCGGCGGCAAAGAACCTGCACGGTACGGTCAAGCTCATCTTCCCTGCCAATAACAGGCTCCAGTTTTCCGTCACGAGCCAAAGCGGTAAGATCGACGGCATATTTTTCAAGAGCAGTTCTTTTTTTGTCTTTTGATTTTGTCTGCTCTTCATCAGGTGCGGGTACAAATTGAGTGTCATAACTGTGAGAGAGTACCTGCAAAAGCGTTAACCGTTTAATTCCCGCCTTGCGAAGATAATAAGCGCTGTAGCATCGTTCTTCATCATAGAGCGAAACAAGAATGTCCGCCACATCAATTATATTTCTTTGTGAAGACTGGCATTGAATAAGAGAGCGTTCTATAACACTGTGAAAACCGACTGTTTTGACAGGTTCGCCTGTTTTTATCAAAGGCAGTTTTTGTTCAAAATAACTTTCCATTCCGCCTTTTAGCTTTTCCAAATCCGCACCGCATGAGTTTAAAACCCCCTGCACTTCATCAAAAGCCAAAGCTGCATATAAGATATGTTCGGGCGTAAAGTATTCATGTTTTCGCATTTTTGCTTCATCATAAGCCGCGTCAATAATAGCTTGTACATGTCCGGAGACTCTCATTTTTTACCTCAATTTATTATATCTTAAAAATCAAGCAGGCTCTACTATGCATTTAAGCGGATAATCATTTGCCGCCGCCGCCGAATGAACCTGCCCCATTTTAGTAACGGCTATATCCCATGTGTAAACCCCCACAATACCCCTGCCCTTTTCATGAACATCCAGCATAATCCTGGAGGAATCCTCTAAGTTTTTATTAAAAACAACCATTAAAATTTCTACCACAAATTCCATTGTTGTGTAATGGTCGTTCAAGAGAATAACCTTGTATTGTTCCGGTTCTTTGTATTTCTCCGTGGTTTTAGATGCCGGTCTGTCTTTTACCTTAGGTTCCATGCTTTATTTTATGATAATTTGAGGGAATTGTAAAGGGCTGTGTTAATAGTCCGATTTTATAAAAGGCAAAATAGTTTCCAAAAAATAAGTTCTGCTTCTAAGATATTGCTCATATTCAAAATATTCTAATCTGTCATTCGAAAAAATATTTTGTATTTCTTCTTTTGGAATATGCTGTTTCCTTAACAACTCATTAATATTTACGATTCTGCCATATATAGATAATATTAGTTCTTCCCTTGAAAAAGTGGAATGGGATTCTATCAACATTTTAAGTAATTCTTTTTTAAATTCTATATTAGGAATAACTTTATCATCTAATACCGATAAAATATAATACATTCGTAGTGCGGCGGACGGCAGCCAAAGATTGCTGATTTCCAAACATTCTTGGATGACTCTGGTACGAGTACCATAATAATCATCAAAATCAATTATTTCTTCATTATAATCAACATTGTCTTTTATTACATAAATCGCACCATCGTAATGCCTTAGATATTCATCTGGGATTTTGTATATTAATATTTTCCCTATTTCTTTTTCTATTAATTCTCCTCTTTCTATAATACTTGTAAAAACATTGCCTGTCATATCTATTTTTAATGATAGAGGTAAAAAATCATTTTCGATTTTTATATTATCATAAAAAAAATATCCCTGAAGAGTAACAAGGTTTCCTTCTGAATCATAATAAAAATGACCGTATCTTGTATAACCGATTAAATCATTTTCTAGCCTAATCTTTATAAAACCTTCTCCTATTATTGCAAAGTCAGTTTTATTATTTGTCCATAATAGAGAACCTTGCATAAAATTAATATCCTCTGAAGCCCTGTTGTTTTGCGGATTAAAAAATGACTTATACCCGTAAGTATTTACATTTTGCAAGTCTATATACAATAAGTTGTATTCATGCAATAAATCATTATCCGAGTAATTTCTGTTTATACTGCCTTGTTCAAGATGAGTACAGCCGAATACTAAAAACAGGCAGAATAAATACCTTAACCTCATATTGATATTTTAAAGGATAATTATTTTTTGTCAATCTCTTATTAACCGCTTGCCCCAAAACCCCTGTATGGATTAAAATAAATAGATATGGCAAAAAATCCTGCAAAGCAGACTGATAAAGCACTGATTGTACAGAGCGACAGAACTCTCCTTTTGGATGTCCACTGCGAAACGGCGGAAGCGGCGCGGCAGGCTATTATGCCGTTTGCGGAACTTGAAAAGTCGCCGGAGCACATTCATACATATAGAATTACGCCGCTGTCTCTTTGGAATGCGGCAAGTGCGGGGCTTACGCCGCAAGCCGTTGTTAAGACTTTGGCTGAACACAGCCGTTATGAAATTCCTTCAGGAATTACAGAAGGTTTTGCGCTGACAATGTCCCGCTACGGAAAAATCCGAATGTTAGAAACAGAGAATGGAAAAGACAACACCCTTCTTTTTCTTTTAGTCAAAGACGATGCGATCCGTCTGGAAATTGAACAGCATAAATCGTTAAAAAAATATCTTACCCCGGCTTCCGGCGGATTCTCTCTTGAGCTTATTCACAGGGGAACTGTCAAAAGAGAGTTAATCCGTCTTGGCTGGCCTGTACAAGATGACGCCCCGCTTTTAAAAGGTGAAGATTTACAGATTACAATGCGGGATCAGTGCCTGTCCGGCAAACCGTTCATTCCAAGAGATTATCAAATTTTAGCGGCACATTCTGTTGCAGGCACGGGCGGGCAAGGGTACGGAGTGGTTGTGCTTCCCTGCGGTTCGGGTAAAACAATTGTTGGTATGTTAATAATGTCGATGCTAAAAACAAACACCCTAATTCTTACAACCAATGTTGCGGCTGTTCACCAGTGGATTAATGAATTGCTTGATAAAACAGAATTAACACGCGAACAGATTGGTGAATATTCAGGGGATTGTAAAACCGTTGCGCCTGTAACTGTTGCAACTTATCAGATAATCGCCTGGCGGCCAGACAAAAAAGCGGACTTCCCGCACTTTAAACTTTTCCGTGAAAGACAGTGGGGGCTTGTCATTTATGATGAAGTCCATCTGCTCCCTGCGCCTGTGTTTCGCGTAACGGCGGAACTGCAGGCAATCAGGCGGCTGGGGCTTACTGCAACGCTTATCCGTGAAGACGGCGAAGAAGACGCGGTCTTCTCCCTTGTCGGTCCAAAACGCTGCGATGTACCGTGGAAAGATTTGGAAAACCAGGGATGGATAGCGGAAGCCCTTTGCACGGAAATTCGTATTGATTTGCCGGAAAATTTAAAAATAAAATATGCCTCGGCGGAAAAGCGGGAAAAATACCGTATAGCAAGCGAAAATCCTTTAAAAGAAAACATTGTTTTAGAGTTAATAGAAAACCACCCGGAAGATCATATTTTAGTAATTGGTCAGTATTTAAATCAGCTTGATTCACTTGCAAAAATTTTAAATGCTCCTCTTGTTACAGGAAAAACACCAAATGCTGAAAGGGAAAAAGTTTATACCAGTTTTAAAAAAGGGGAAGTGCGCGTAATTGTGGTTTCCCGTGTTGCCAACTTTGCCCTTGATTTACCCGATGCTTCAATGGCAATACAGGTTTCCGGCTCGTTTGGCTCCAGGCAGGAAGAAGCTCAGCGATTGGGAAGAATATTGCGTCCTAAAGAGGGAAAAAATTCATGGTTTTACTCGCTGGTTTCACACTACACTGTGGAAGAAACCTTTGCCGCAAACAGGCAAAAGTTTTTAACAGAGCAGGGGTATAAATATTCAATACAACGCCGGGAGCAGCCATGAGCGCTTTTCGTTCAGTTGAATTTTGGAAATCCGCCGTAATGAATATGCCTGACAATTCGTTTTATGAACTTTTACGGAGCGTTTTTGGCAAAATAAAAACTCCTTTTAACAAACAACAGCTTTTAAAAGACCTTGAAATTTTTTTACTGCAAAAAGACATACAAAAAACAATCGCGGCATATATTAATGAAAATGATGCAAAAATTATTACGGCAGTTTCTATTTTTGACGAACCTTCTCCCGAAGATTTGGAAAGATTTTTTAAAGATGAGTTTGGCAATATACAGCTTCACGAGAATATTGTTAATTTGGAAGAACGATTTATTTTGTATCGATATAAAAACGGGCTTGAGTTAAACCCTGTTTTAAAGCCAATCCTTGCTCCCATTACAGAAGATACTTCCGCGCTATTTCCTGTTTTGTCAAGCAAGAATACTGCAAAAAAAATAAAAAGCACAGTAACTTTAAATGATCGTATATTGGCAGGACTTTTGTCCTTTGTCTTTAGTTGGCAGGAAATTTACAGACGAGAAGGTGTCTTGCGAAAACAAACTGCAGACGCAGGCAAAATTTGTTTTCCCGGGTTAGATTTACAGCAGACTTTAGGGGCTCTTCAAATACTTGGCTTGTTTTACAGAAACGGCGACAAGCTTTTGCCCAACATTAAAAATTTTACAGACATTGCTCTATTGCCTGTAAGAAAAAGAATGTTATACTGTGCCGCCGCTTTGCTTATTTACAAAGAAGAAAATCATTTTCAAAATAAATGGCAGGAAATAAACAACCTGGCTCCATATTATAAAACCAAAGTCCGCCAGACAGCAGGTTTTATACACAATTTTTTGGAAACAAAAAACGAAATGCTTCTTGAAGAAAAAACACTTGTAAAACTGGCATTAATTGCAAAATCTCGCACAAAAACCGACATTAATATAGATCATCTGATAGATGCCGTTAAAAAGGTTGATTTATTTGACTGCGAGCCGCCCGTCGAACGGGGTTCAATAACAATTGATTCCGGTTTTTCCATTTTAGTTTATCCCGAAATTAACTTTGCCGATGCTGTTGAACTTGCAATTTTTTCAAACATAAAAGAAGCGGGTGCGGTGGTGCAGTTTGAACTGGAAAAAGCTTCTGTTATCCGTGCGTTTGATAATGGAATTTCCGCACAGAATATTATTGACACAATTAATCGCTTGTCCGCAAAGAAAATGCCTGACACGCTTATATGGAATGTAAAAGACTGGGAAAAAAGACACAGCGAAGTCTCTTTAAAAAGCGGCACAGTGTTAACCCTTTCAAAAGACAAGCACTACCTTGCACAAACCATGCCCCTTTCTGCAATGATTAACGAAACTCTTGCTCCGGGAGTATATTTGTTAAATGAATCTGTTGAAGAAGAAGCCGTTGCAGCCCTAAATAATGCAGGTATTGATATAATTGCACGCAATAAAAATAGAACTGCCGCTTCACACCAAAACACAACTACACAAAATTATTTCCCGGATTTTCCCCCTTCAAATTCATTCTCTCCCAAAACACAGGGCATAAGAACTGCATCTAAAAAAGAGGATTGTACCGTGTTAATCAATAATTTTAATACTATATTGGAAAAAATGCCTGTAACCAAAACAGAACGAGATGAACTTTCCGCGCGAATAGACAGGCGGCTTATTCTTTGCGAAGCTCAATTAAAAGAAGCCAATATTCGCTACGAAAAACTTGAAGCCCGGCACATGGACTATGCGGGCAAACAAAATATTGCAAAGCAGGCCATTTCACAAAGCTCCCCGGTAGAGGTTAAATGGCCGGGCGCGGGAAAAGAGAAATGTATTTACGGTATGCCTATTGCTCTTGACAAAGAAGAAAGCGGTCTTGTTTTGGTTGTTGACTCAGCAGAAAAAAACGAAAAAATACGCATTCCTCTTGCAAAAATTAGTTTACTGCGAAGAATTAAAAAATCAATATTTGAAAGTTAAAACAACTTAAACTTTCCAAACTTGTGCAATTTACCGTTGGAACGGGCGGTAAGCTCGTCAATGGTTTTGTATAAAAACGCGGCAAAGGCGGCTTCATTGCCAGCATCAGAAGCGGAAAAGGCAACGGTGTTGTACTTTTCATTATGAGCGGAAGATAAAAGACCCTGTGTTAAGGCACGGAATGATGCAAGAGCGGCAGGACCTAGAACATCTGCCGCATCATCTTTGCCGGAACCAATATCGGAATAAACAAGAACAAGCGTACCCTTTTGGCGGCTTGTAAAAATACCTGCCAATTCCCTTACAAGATAAAACCACCCTTTAATATGATCGTTTATCATAATCTCGATATCAGATAAAGGTATTTCTGCAGCACTGCTTCTAATAGAAGGAGGCGAACAAACAAGTATTGCCTCATCAATGCATTCCAGCCGATTCTCCGCACCAAGCACTAATGTCCGCGCGGAGATAGGGCTGGAAGGGTTCCAGTCCAAAGCCAGCCGTTTGTCGTTTTCGGAAGCTGCGGACTTTCCCGTACCCACAAGGTTTCCGGCACTCAGCCTGTTTGGAATAAGGGCTATGGCGTATTGGTCAACGCGGTTAATTGTTTCGGCCTCGACAGCACGGCAAAGCGCAGATTCGTTGCCAACAAGGAAGATACCTCTTGTCATATTAATAGTTTACTGATTGCCGCCTTTTATGGCAATATCATATTATGAAGATAATTCGCGCCGCAATGATTGGCGATGTTATTGGCACTTTCGGTCTTGAAACTCTGGAAGCCAAACTACCCGCCCTGATTAAGGAACACAATATCGACTTTGTTACCGTTAATGGCGAAAATGCCGCTGAAGGTTTTGGAATGACAGAAACGGACTATAAGCGGATCATTGCGGCAGGTGCGGATGTTGTAACTTCCGGCAATCATGTTTGGGAAAAACGGGATTTTTGGACAACTTTGGAAAACAAAAAGAATATGCTGCGTCCGGCAAATTATAACTCAGAAGCAGGCGCTCCGGGTTCAGGTTTTGCTCTTATTGAAAAAAACGGAATTAACTGGCTGGTAATTAACCTGCAAGGCCGTGATTTTATGCGTGCTATAGACTGTCCGTTTCAATGTTTTGATAAAATATTCGAGGAACAAATCGATGCAAAACCTATAATTCTTGTTGATTTTCATGCCGAATCCAGCCGTGAAAAAGAATCCCTTGGCTATTATGCCGATGGCCGTGCCTCGCTTTTTGCCGGCACTCATACTCATGTACAAACCGCCGACGAACAGATTTTGCCAAAGGGCTGTGCGTATATTACAGATATTGGCATGACAGGAATAACGGACAGCGTTATTGGTATGGAAAAAAAAATCTGTAAGGACAGGTTTACAAAACAGGTTCAGTACCAATTAAAACCTGCCGTATCAGATAAGCCCGGCTTTTTACACGGTATAATAGCAGAGATCGATGCTGATACAGGAAAAGCGGTATCGGTTAAGAGGGTCTAGAAAGAAGCCCGGCCTATCGGGCTGCCAATTAAGATGCCTTCGGCAAGGTAGTCAACGCGACGACCGTCAATTAATATTTGAACATCGCGAATATTGGGAAACTCTGTTACTGTCCAAACAATTTGTTTAAGCTGAGCAACATACCCTTCTACGCCAAATGGGTTAAACATAAAATCTTCGCTGAAATTTAAATAAGCGGTACTGCCCCGTACAGTCGCGGAAAGAAGGCGCGTATTTTGCGGAATTAAATTAAGGTTGTTGCTTCTTAATTCGTCTGCAGTAGGACCTGCAAGCATTGCGTTTAAAACATCCTGCATTGGTGTTTCTGAAACAGGCATTCTGCGTGTTACTTTGGATTGAAGTATTTGCCCGTCGCTGTTAACCTGTGCAAAATAAATTGCCCTTTCCCGTGTTTGAACAGGCGGAGGAGTTGGAGGTGCAACCGGCGGTGTGGTTGGCGTTGCAGTCGTTGGCGGCGAAGTTGGCGTGGGCTGCTGTGGGGTCTGAGTTTGCTGTTGTTGTTCAGGTCTTGGAGCAGGCTCAATAATTACCACTTCGGGAGTTATTCGTTCGCCACGGCTGTCATCGGCTGTAATTTCTTCAATATAATCATCTAATAGCTCTTCTTCTGTACCTGGAGGCGTTGTAAGACGGGTTTTGAATATATTAAAGTTTCTTGTTATGGTACCCCAATTAAACAAAGCTATACTTACAATAACAACAGCAAATATAATCCAAAAAACAACTACTGCCTTTGGACCATCATTATGGGAAGTCTTTTTATTTGTTTTTCGCACAGCCATAATTATATAATATCATAACAATATACATTGTACAATGTATGGTGTAAGGGTTACAATAAGATATGCGTAACAAGCTTACCAATGAACTGGCAGTCTGCGGACTAAATGCTGTCCTTGCTGTGGGGCAGTTTCACCCTGAAACAATTAACCGCCTCTTTCTGCGCGAAGACAGGCTTAAATCGTTTACCGGTATCTGTAAACAGCTTGCCGAACGCAAAAGGCCGTATAAAATCTGTGAAGATGAAGAGCTTGAGCGCATTTGTAAAAGTGTTCACCATCAGGGTGTTGTTGCAATGATTGAAGAGCCTGTGGTAGAAGGGTTAAACGAAGAAGATTTGGAGTTGTGGGCTAATGAAGGCAAAACCGGAGTTGTTCTGCACTCTGTAGGCAATGACCACAATTTGGGCGCAATTATAAGGGCGGCGGCTTTTTTTGATGTAAGCTTCATTGTGCTTAATGATAAAGATACCGCTTTAACCGCGCCTGTTGCCTCGCCGCAAGCTGCCTTGCCGCAGACAGACTCAGCAGAAGAAACACCTGACATGCCAATAACCAAATACAAACTGCGGCTTACAACCAGTGCTTACCGTATTGCGGAAGGCGGCATGGAGCACCTGACCGTTAGAAAGGTGTCCAACACCGCAGCCTTTTTAAAAGATGCATCAAAACGCATTGTAACGATTGGCACGGATGTAAGAGCCAGAATGCGTATAGGCGATATGGCTGCCTGCTGTAAAACCCAAAGCGGCAAAAGGCCCGGCATTGCCTTGGTTCTTGGGAACGAAGAAACCGGGCTGCCTAAAAATGTAAAAGACAACTGCAAACATTTACTGCGCATCCCCGGCACAGGCAATATCGACAGCCTGAATGTGTCACAGGCGGCGGCACTGTTTCTGCACGCTATTTATGAGTTGTAGAAAATTAAATTTTCGCTTATAATGATCAAATAAATGGAAACAAAAGAATTAGAGTTTTCTGTATTTTGTATCGAAAGTATCGCTGAATATTTGGGATTAAAAGGTGATGAAGTTTACAAGCTTCTAACAGAAAAAAGTGATATTCTTGATACTTACATCATTCCCTGCTATGATGCCCTTCACACACAGGGTAAAGAATATATTGTAAACGATATAATAGAGTATATGCGTGAAAAAGGAATATTGGTATGATGCTTTATCATGGTTCGCTTGAAGCAATAGAAAAGCCCGATCTTTCCTTTTCCCGAAATAACACCGATTTTGGGAAAGGTTTTTACACAACAACCATTAAATCTCAGGCAATAAGCTGGACAAACCGCTTCAAAGGCCGTTTTGGTTATGGAACATTATCTATATACGAGGTTGACGAACCGGCTCTGCGAAAAAATATTTCAATACTTGAATTTAATACATACTCAGTTGAATGGCTGGAACATATTGCAAAATGCAGGCTGGGTGAATCTGTTGAAGATTACGATCTTGTGATAGGCGGCATAGCAAATGACGATGTTTACAATACTTTAACACTCTATTTTAGGGGATATATCAATAAGGAAGAAACTATAAAACGGCTGCAGTACGAAAAACCAAATATACAATACTGCTTTAAGAATCAGACAGTTATAAATACTTACCTTAAGTATGCGGGAATGGAAAAAATATGAAAGCTGATAAAGTTATACTGCAATTAACTTACAGCAGCGTGATAGATATGTTTGCCAAAACTGCAAGCATTACCTGCAGAAAAGCTTTAGATTTGTTTTATAAATCTCAAGTTTATAGAGAAATGCGTGAAGGCATATCTGATATGCATTGCAGAAGCGAAAAATATCTTGCAGAAGATCTTATGCAGGAATTTGGTCTAGCGTGATTAACCTTCGCCTGATGGTTTATACAATTTTCTCCTTGTAATACTCTTCATTAATATAAATAATTGCTTCTGTAGGCGTACAATCATCTTTTAGAGACACAAGAAATGGTTTTTTAAATTTTAACAAATTGCGGTATTCATGGGATTTTCCCAAATCTGCAAGAACCTCTCTTACAACAAGCCGTCCGCAAGGTGCCTGCATAAAAACTTCAAATGTATCAGGGCGGAATTCATCTTTATTTTTACCCAGCAGTATGGCAATTTTTTTCTTTTTATCATCCCATGTTGCAAAAAGGTTGCATCCTGTTACTAATAAAAACAGGGCAATTATTCCCTGAGCAATTAATATCCATTTACTGATTTTGTAAAAGGGCAGTAAAACAACCAAGATTCCTGCAATTATGCACAAGAAAGAATAAATATTTAAATACAGGAATCTTAGCATTTTAAAAACTATTGACGAACCAATGCGTTTGACTGAGAAACAGCCTTAAAGAAAGCATCTGCGGCTTTTGCTGCAGTAGCTTCATCTGCGCCAATCAATCTAATGTCTTTTCCATCTCCGTACCTTGTGCTATACCAAAGATTGTAGGTGGGGCAAAGGCATAAGATAGTTCCTGCTCTTGTCCAGCCTATTTTGTAAACACTGTTTGGTAAAACAGACATAATTTCTTTGCTTACGGTGAATATACAACAGAATTTTCTTTCCACTGATATTGCAACCCTTCTGTCGGTTACTACAAGGTGTCCTTTGGCGACACTGCCGGTACATTTAGCAGCAAATTTGCTAAAAATTCCCAAAACTCGTCCGAGCGGACCGCTGCCTACATCGTACATTTCCGCTTCAATTTCTACGACTAATGTTTCACCTTCCATTAGTGAAACTCCTGATTTTAATGCCATTTTATCCTCCTATGGCTTTTTGTTATTACCCCATAAAAGGGGCGTTTAGGTTTATTTTTTATTACAGTGAAGGATTTGACTACCTACGAAATTGCGTAGGTATGGTAATTATTGTGTTATAGATACTATAGAGCCGTATTTAACATAAAGCTCTTGTAAACTTTGTATGCCAAGCTTGCGGTACAGGTTCCTTTTGTGGAAATCGATTGTATGGTAGCTGACTTTTAGGGTATATCCCATTTCTTTTGGGGAAACCCCTTTCATTAGCAGGGCAAAAATCTCCTGCTCCCTTTCTGTCAGGTTAAGGCAGTCTTTTGCATTGACTGTTTCCGCCTCCGCAAGCGGCTGGGCATACTCCGCAATCTCCTGCAGAGGAATACTGTCCGTCCAGTCATCTTTGTACAGTTTTTTCTGCATAAGCGGTATAAGCATAAAACAGACGGAACACAAGACCAGCACAACCCCAAATGCCAAATAGTGTTTTGGTCCTTCCCATATATTCATAACACGGGAATACGCGCCGGAGATAAGACAATATTCAATAAAAAGGATAATACACATCAATCTATACATCTTAAAAGACTTATTTAAATTGATAGCCCCCGCACAAAGGTAATAAATTGTTATGTAGCCAATACCTTCTCCCAGTCCATAAACAAACGATCCGGAAAGATGGGTAACGCTTGAGTCATAAATAAGAATGCCAAGACCTAAAAGCGACAACACCAAATACATAAGCCAAACATACAATGCACTTTGGCTGACCCTTACTTGAATAATAAGAATTAACACAATAGCGGCAAACTGTCCAAGACCGTAAGGCATACTGGATACGCCGGAGTCCACCCATTCAATATAATTTATTGTACACATGATAGTGTAATAAACCATGTGCAATGCGACAATAAATCTTGCCCCGGAACCTTTGCCGTCCTCTGTCGTGTCAGTATGTCCGGTTTGATCAAATTGATCTTGCTTCTCTTTTTTGCAGCTTAAAAAAACGACAACAATATATAAGGCTGCCGCAATAGCACCGCCCCATGTTTTGCCTATGACCTGAACTAAAGGGAATGTCCGCCAGATAGTGTACCAAAATCCATAATAAAAAATGATAAGCGACATACCGAACAGCCGCTCGACATTATTCAGCCGGAAACAAAAAATGAAAAAAGCGCAGGCGGCACATATTCCGTTAAAAAACTGAAACGCCATAAATACTGCAAGTTTTGCCGCATCCCCTGTCAGAACCAATTGAAATGGTATTAAACAAACGGAACAAACGGCGGCTATGCGCAGAAGAGGGAGGATGTGTTTTTTGGGGATAAAAGCCAAAACAAGCCAGCCAAACCCTAACGGGTACAGCATTAATTCCCATGATTGAAAAGTTCCCACCGCTATATCAAGGTTAAAGTACCGTAAATCCCCGACAATGACGGACAGGGGAAAAAGCAAAATAAGCGGTAGCAATTCTTTACGAATGTTCCTGAGCGTTAATTCATCACGGAGTTTAAAAAAATTATCGATATTAGCACTTATTGAAAACGGCATAAAGAATATTGCCATTATCAGGCAAAACTGTCAAGGGGAAATAATCTGCTAGAGGCTCAAATGCTATGCGTTAAACTTATTTACCATCATTGCCGGCTGATTTACCGCATCCAGGGTGTCACGCCATAAACTGCTTTCCGGGTTAATCTTATTGCGGCGGCGGATTACCGTTTTAATTGGCAAGTGTACAAATACGCCGTTTACAAGCCCGATAATTAATTTGGTTTTTCCTGCCATCGCCGCATGAACTGCCGCATTGCCAAGCCTTTCGCAGTAGATCGAGTCGTCGGGGTCTGCAGGAGCGGAACGAATTGCGTAAGAAGGATCAATATATTTTAGGGTTATCTCTTTTTTCTTTTCTTCAAAGTGCTTGAGTATTCTTGAACGAAGATATGTTCCAACATCCGCCATTTTTACATTGCCGCCCGCATCAGTTTTCTTTTCTGTTAAAAGCTGATCCTGCATAGCGCCTTCTGCAATAATAATTACCGCATGACTGCGATACTCAAGCCGTTTTTCCAGGTGGGTTAAAAAGCCATTGTACCCTTCCAAATTAAATGGTACTTCGGGGATTAATACAAAGTTTACTTCGTGGCTTGCAAGAGCGGTATGTGCCGCAATAAAGCCTGAATCCCTGCCCATAACTTTTACAAGCCCTATGCCGTTAATCGCCGAGGAAGCTTCCACATGAGCGGCTTTTACAACTTCTACCGCTTTTGCAACAGCGGTGTTAAAGCCAAAAGACCTGTCTATGATAGCAAAATCGTTATCAACGGTTTTTGGAATTCCTATAATGGCTATTTTAAGGTTCCGTTTTTTAACTTCATCGGCAATGTCAATAGAACCGCGCTGGGTACCGTCGCCGCCGATTATAAAAAGCATATTTAAATTAATTTTTTCCAAAGTATCAACAATTTTTTCTACTTCCCTGCCGCCGCCGCGCGCACTTCCCAAAAAGGTTCCCCCTAATTTATGAATATCATCAACAATATTAGGGGTAAGCTGTTTTACATCATATTGGTTTTCCGGTAAAAAACCCAAATAACCGTAACGAATACCGGAAATTCTTTTTACTCCATATCGATACCAAAGACATCGGACAACTGCACGGATAACATCGTTAATTCCGGGGCACAAACCGCCGCAGCTTACAATGCCCGCATGAACATGAGCAGGCGAAAAATAGATATTTTCTCTGGGGCCGGCTCGTTCCAAAATTTGGGATTTTATCATAGCTTCCTGTTTTCCCGGCTTAACTCTGGTATCTAGGCGGACAAAGTGTTCATCTGTAACATAATTGGCTATTCCGTCTCCATGCGTTGTGGACATTTTTAAGGGAGATGAAACCGTCGGGTTCCCCAAATTATCTATCGTAAAATCCAAAACATCATCCATGACAATTCTCCTTGTTATTGTAGTATATATGAATTATGTGATATACTCAACTATGGAGGCATATATGAAATTTACTCCGCCAAAAGTAGGCAAATTTACACCTCGTTCATATCGATTTATTATTGTGGGAATACTGGTACTTATTCTGCTGTTTTCCAGTGTTTTTATTGTTAATCAGCCGGAAGAAGCCGTTATTACCCGTTTTGGCAGGTATGTCGGAACAAAAGGACCGGGATTGCAAATTAAGCTGCCTTTTATTGAACGGGCAGATAAGGTGAATGTGTTGGCAGTACGAACTGAAGAATTCGGGTACAGCACCCAAAGAGGCGGCTTTAATCCAAGATACAGCAGCAATACATCTGAATCTATCATGCTTACAGGCGATTTAAATATCGTTGATGTTGAATGGATTATTCAATACAGGGTGGTCGATTCCAGAGCATGGCTTTTTAATGTAAACGAGCCTGTCCGAACAATTAGGGATGTATCTCGTTCGGTGATCAATATGCTGGTGGGAGACCGCGCAATTATGGACATTATGGGAAGAGAGCGAAACGCAATTCAGGAAGAAGGCAGGGTTATTATGAATGATATGTTCCGCCGTTACGGTCCTGAAAATTCAAGCGGTTTGGGAATAAATGTAATTGCCGTACAGCTCCAAAATGTTATTCCTCCAACCGATGTACAGGAAGCTTTTGAAGATGTTAATAAAGCCATGCAGGATTTGGAAAGACTTGTCAACGAAGGGATTCAGGCGTACAACGAAGAAATCCCCAGGGCAAGAGGCGAAGCAGAAAGAACAATTCAGATAGCACAAGGGTATGCTACAGAACGCGTAAACAAAGCAAAAGGTGATGTTGCCCGTTTTAATGCGGTTTATGACGAGTACCGCCGTGCGCCTGATGTAACAAGACAAAGGCTGTATTATGAAATGATCGAAGCAGTTTTCAAGGATGAAAAAGATATGACACTAATCGATCGTAATTTGAGGAATTTCCTTCCTCTGTTGAATTTAGGAGAAAACAGATGACCAAAAAAACACTTACAAGAATTGTTGTAATCTTTATAGTTTTTATAGTTTTTCTTTCGGCAGGTCCTTTCTTTATGGTTAATGAAGGCGAGCAGGCTGTGGTTACTCAATTTGGAAAAGTAACCGGTGTTCATACCGATGCCGGTCTTAAACTTAAGGTTCCCTTTATAGACAAAGTTGTTCGTTTTCCAAAAAAAATTATGGCGTGGAGTGGTGAAACTGGCCGCGTACCCACAGCAGAAAGACAATTTATAGTTGTTGATGTTGTCGCCCGCTGGAGAATATCAGATCCTCAAAAATTTTTGGAATCTATCGGCAATGTTGATACAGCTTATTTAAAACTTTCGGAAGTTATAGACTCTGATGTAAAAAATGTAGTAACCGAAAATCCTTTACGGGAATCTGTGCGAAATTCCAATATTATTATGGAACGCCCTTCAGACAATGAACCTTTAGATGATCTTGCTATTGAAGTTGAAATTATCAGCGATGTGGAGCAAATTACTTCGAGGGTTGAACCTGTTACAAAAGGCCGTCGTCAGCTTTCCGAAGAAATACTTGCCCGTTCACGGGTTATGGTTCCTGAATATGGCATTGAGCTTATTGATGTTGTAACACGGCAAATCAGTTATTCCTCGGATCTTACGCCAAGCGTTTATGCACGAATGACAAGAGAACGAAATCAAATAGCCATGCTTTACCGCTCGGAAGGCGAAGGCCGTAAGGCTGAATGGATTGGCAAGATGGAAAACGAACGAATGGTAATAAGCTCCGCCGCTTACAACCGTTCGGAAGACATCCGAGGGGAAGCCGATGCGGAAGCCGCGCGCATTTATACTGCCGCCTACAGTGGTGCGGACAGAAGAAACTTTTACGAATTTTGGCGCGCAATAGAATCGTACCGTCAAACCATGCCTAACTTTGATAAAACTTTAACAACCGATATGGATTATTTCCGCTACCTTTATTCAGCGAACGGCAGAAGATAATATGAGACGGCACATTTTACTTTCAGAAGTAGAAGGAAAACCGTCTGTCTGTTTTGACACCGGTTTAGAGCCGCGCTCTTTTGCCAGGACAAAAATGTCGCAAAGCTTAATAGAAAAAGGTTATACTGTAAATCCTAACGGAACTCATGAAGTTTGGACATCATCAGGTGTATGCGAATTTAACAACCACATGAGGGTTTGGGGAAAACCTTTTTCCGGTGAAAGATTCGATTCTATTTTATCGGCTAGTGAGAACGGGGATGAACAGAAACAAACTACTCTAAATGCAATTGTTCATTGGATTAAAGCAAAAATGTTTCTTGGCGATACATACACCACGCTTAATTCCGCCGCAACATTTATTAATCAGGATGGCAGTGTTTTTTTCTCGCCCCCAAATTTGTCAAACCGTTGCCTGCATGTAGAAGGAATGGAGTATGATTTTTTTAATTGCCCGGATTTAATGGGTATGGATGCCGCAGCTTTTTGTGCGGCAGCTATGTTGTACAAAACACTTACAAAAACTCTGCCTTATTCCAACAAAGAAACACTTTATCAGGATATGAGAGAGGGGGTGTTTCTGCCTCCTCATATTGCCGCACCTAATTTGAATAAAGAACTTTGCAGTCTTATTCAAGCGGCGCTTTGTCTTCCTGTTACAAAGAAAACAAGCTCTTATAAGAAAAAGGATGCTTTGGATATCCTTAACCAAATACTGTCTCTGCTTACGGAAAACAGCAATTCTACAATACAGGTTTCTTTATTGTTCAATCAATTGTCTGCAGAGGAAAACAGGAAACATGAAAAAGAAAGAAAAAATTATTTATTTAAACAGAAGGTTCTTACCAAGACAAAACGGTTCACAGCAAGAAATAAATATCCTATTATAGGCTCCGCAATAGGAGTGTTTTTTATTCTATTTGTTATTTTTAGCACAATGGACGGATTAAAAAAACGCCCAACAACAGAAGGAATGCTTCCTGACAGTGTGGTTTTTGTTTATTATAATGCATTTAATTCTTTAGATCATATTCTTATGGAAGCAAGCTCTCAAGGATCAGATCCGGTAATTAAAAGCGATATAAATGCCATTACAACTTATTATGCGATATTAAAAACAAGACAGTCTTATGAAAATACTTCGGTTCTTCCCTTTATTTCTGCAAGGGCATGGAAAGAATCCGGCGGTGAACTGCCGGCTCCTGATGTTTTTGGCATAACAGATATTACTTTTGATCATATTGAAGGCAATGAATACGACAATATGATTGTGTATCGCGCAAATTATCTTCTTTGGTCGCCAAACGAACACGCCCGCGAACGCACAGACACGCTTTTTTTACGGCGAGACAGAAAAAAGAATTGGCGTATTACGGAGATACTGCGAACGGAGCGTTAAGCCACTCATTTATAAGCCACCGCGACAGGGAGCCTTCCCCCGGAAGTTCCGGCAGACCCTGCCTAAGATTATCTTTTGTAAACCACCGGGCATCAGTAATTTCTTCGCCGTCAGGACACACTGCTCCTGATGCATAACGCGCGCGAAAACCAATCATCAGTGAATTGGGGAATGGCCACGGCTGGGATTTTACATACTCAATATCTTTAATTTCGATATTTACCTCTTCACGGACTTCGCGGACTACGGTTTCTTCCAGTGATTCTCCGGCTTCGTTAAAACCGGCTATGTGGCTGTAAACACCGTCCTTAAATCTTTTGTTGTGGGCAAGAAGGATTCTGTCTTGCTCATCAGTGATAATAACAATTATTGCGGGGCAAATTCTAGGGTACTCCTGCCTCCCACAGTTGGGGCAGACACGGTACGGCGACGGCTGTACAGTCTGCGGCATTGGGGGAGGCGGATACGGAAACGGGGTTGCCAGCAAATGTTTTATATCTTCCGCGGCAGTATTTACTGAGGCATCACAGTTCTCCGTGCCGCAGGTTCCGCAAAAACGCGAAGTATGCCGCCATTGCACAATGTGAAAAGCCCGAATAAGTGCGGAAAGGTCTGCAGGATCTCCGGCTATAGTGCCTGTTGCAAACATGGTAAGAACCTGCCGTACAGGAATAGCCTTACAATTTTCGCAAGGCTCCTGCGGCGGAATAGAAACAACCCGTATAACAACATTCGGATTTTCAAGTTCAGGAATTTCAAATATTTCAGCGGTATCATAATCTTCCGCCCGATCCAGCGGAACCCCCAGTACCGCCTGCGAAAGATCGGCATCAAGCGGCAAAAGCAGAGAATCACCCTGAAAGAAAAACGCCCTTTCGTACATAACAGCTCCCTGTTATAATAGTATAACATAAAAGCCAATGAATAAAATAGAGTAGAAAAATGGATATACCGTTTACTGAGACGGCAGAAAAACTGTTTTTCTGCAAAAATTTCCCATGATTTTTATTCAAAAACAGCTTTAAATCCCCAAATATTTTAACCTGCTTTTCTCTAATATACACTTATCCAACAATCTGTTATGCGTCATTTTTAGAGCTTTTATTTAGTTGTCTTTTTTAATAAATATCCTAACGAAAACACTTTATATCCTTTCAAATCTACTGAATCAAAACCTTCCCAACTATAAATTATTTCATATTTCTTTTCTATGTATTTTTGAAACATATCAAACGAAAAAAACCAAGCTGGGTATTTTGCTTCATATATTTCTTTATGAACTGTTTGAATAGTTAATACATCTTTATTGTTGTTGGTAAATGTCGTCCTGTCAATTATTATATATTCAATATCAGAATTGAATATTTTTTCCAATATTGCGTATGGGCTTTCCAAATATTGTAATACACCACTTAACAAACATACGCTTATTTTTCTGCTTTTTGTTGTCTCTATTAAATCATGCATGAATTTTAATTCATCTGTCTCAAAATATTCTTTACCGCATTTGACAAAATGTTCTTGTTCAACAACATTCCAGCTAAACTTTATTTTTCCTTTTTTCAGCAAATCCCTATTTTGGTAATAAGTGCTTCCTAGAGAACCGCCGAAATCAATGAGGTTTAATTCAGAATTATATTGTAATGCCACATAAAACAATGCTGAAAGTAATGGGTAAAAAATTTGTAATGTATCAAATAATACGGAATCCCGTTCGTATGGATATTCTCCATTTTTTACTTTAAGAAGAGCATTCTTGCATTTATTTAAAATGTTATCTGCTTCATATCCTTTGGTTTCTTTAACAATTTCTCTCCAGCCTAAAGAAGTTTCTTTAAATTCAAAACTTTTTCGATGAAAGCCAATAACTTTGCCAATAATTGGCGGCACAAACAATTTGAGAGCGTCTTTAATTTTCCTCATCATAACACCCGGAAGTTGCAGCCAATGATTTTTTTCTGAAATTAGTTCAAGAAAAATGGCACACAACTCATTTGAAATGCTTAAATTAAACGATCCTTTAAATTAAGCACTTTTTAGTGAGAAAAATAGTTATAAATATTGACAAAATATGCTAAAATTTGATATAATGTTATTGAATGTTTAAATATTATGGGGTTTTTTAAAAAAGGCGATTTGATGATAATAAAGGATCGTTAATATTAGGCATTTTTTTCCTGCCTTTTTTGGTATAATACTGTAATAAAATACATCGTGGAAACAGACGGGTTTGATACTAACGGAACCCCTTTTGGAGTGAAATGCTATGAAAATGACCGAACAAGAAGCACGGGAATTGTCTGATCTGTTGACTCGTACCGATCCTGAAATCGGTCCTAATGGAACTGGTTATCTAAGTATGTTAGAAGCCCGTCAAATCGGTCTTTATAATTTTGTCATTTCAAATATTCCACAACAATATGTACCTTTAAATTTTTCAATTTTACTATTTTCGTGGAAATCTCCATTATCATCCACATATGAAAAATAATCTTGCCTAAATTTTCCATCAAATATTTTTAGCAAATAATTTGGATCAAAAACTCTATGTGCGTGAAATTCTATTCTTTGGGGATATCCTATTGGAACAGAAAAGTACATTTTACCATTTTTCTTAAGAATCCTATAAAGATTTTCGATTCCAAGCAGATGACCATCATAATTTATAGGATCACCATAACGCCCTAATCCAAAATGTTCTATTGCATGCAGGCATGATACAGAATCTGTAGATGAAATTAATTTTTGATCTAAATTAGCCATAAAGTCCTGTCGAAAAAATGTTATGTTATGAGTACTTTTTATTGATGGCCGAACATCGAATACAGTTATTTTTCTAAAACTGGCAACATGCGCGACAAAGCCTCCTACAGAAGAGCCAACATCAATATGATTTTCCGGTTTATTCTCAAATATCCGTCTTGCAATTAATAAATCTTGATGAAAATAATGCATATCTCCTAATCCGTTTACTTGAGTTTCATCTTTTTTACAAGGATAAACTTTACCAAAAACAAAATCGTTGCAATTAGGAGATTCCATTTTTTGTTTTTCAAACTTTTTATAATGAGAATAAAATTTTTCATTAATTTGATATTCATTTCCTTCTGCCGGAATTAAATGTTTTTTTCGCATATAAAATTTTACAATACCGTAAGGAATGAGAAACTTTACAATTTTTTTCAAAAAAGACATAATAACCTTCTGTTTATATGCCAATGATTTTTTTCTGAAATTAGTTCAAAAAAATGGCACATAACTCATTTTATATACAGTACTCGCTGCTCCCACATTACACTACTTTTTCTCTTTTCCACTCAGGAGGACATATATCACCCGTAAGAACAAAATCAATCCCACTCCATTTTTCGGGGCATATTACTACTTTATTTGGGTTTTGATTTAGCCAGGCACCCCACCAGCTGAAGGTGCTATTCGGTATTATATTATGTTTGCAAACTGTCATTAAATACAAATCATAATAATCGGAATTCACATATTCACTATTATCAATCAATGTATATTCTCTTAAAAAAACAAAGTTAGTTTTTACCCATTCCAAATCATCACTAAATAAATAGTAAACTGGATTTTCCACCAATTTTGAAATGCTGTTTATGGCATTTCTATAATAATTTATTGTACATATATCAAATGCTTTAGCACCGGAATAATCCCCTCTTCTTACATGAATTGAAACGGAATTGTTTCCGATTATTTCAAGATAATATTTTTTAACAGATTTCGGCATATTTTGGTCAAATAAGAAATCATCTCTAATACATGAACATATATTTTCTAAGTAATAATATTCTTGATAAATTCCTACCATATATGCTCTAGTATTTTTTGTAATATCTTTTCGATAAAATTCCTTGCCTCTTCCGTTTTTGTTCCATTCAACCCATATTCTATTTTTTAGCTGTATTCTATATTTTAATTTCATAAAAAAAATTTTAATAATTGTTAAAACAGATTCAGTCTTTATTATTTCCAAGAACGGTTTGTAATAAATATTGTTTATTTTGGGTAAAAATTCATGGATATCTTTTTCTGTGGCAAACTTAATCTCCTTTAACGGAAAATAATCAAGGCGAAAAGATTCATGTTTCTGTGAGCTTCTACATAACGGTGAATTTTTATCTAGATAAGCATTAAAACCGACAGACAACAAATGTTTATAAAAAGCATATTGAAACATTTGATTTCCTAATCCGCTAAAAAGAGCTATAATGAGTTTCCCTTTATTTTCTTGCATGTTGTAAGCCTCCGAAACATTTTTGTGCAATATCCCGAAAGTTTTATTCATAAACTATTTCGGCGGGTACGGCACACAACTCATTTGAAATGCTTAAATTAAACCACGGTTTAAATTAAGCAGTTTTTTATCGAGAAAAATAGTTATAAATATTGACAAAATATGCTAAATTTTGATAAAATAATATAAAATGCTTAAATATTAGAAGTTTTTTAAAGAAGGCAATTTGATGACAATAAACGGTCGTTTATATTAGGCACTTCTTTCCTGCCTTTTTCGGTATAATATTATAGAATGAAATACATCGTAGAAACAGACGGATTTGTCCGCTGCGAACTTTGCCACCATAAATGCGTAATAAAAAACGGAAGTTTTGGCGTTTGCGGTGTACGGGGCAACAAGGGCGGAGTTGGCTTAATTCCTTTTTACGGCTATATTACCGCACTGGCGATTGACCCAATCGAAAAAAAACCGCTCTACCATTTTAAACCCGGCTCGCAAATTCTTTCTTTGGGCTTTGCCGGGTGCAACCTGCGGTGTCCTTTCTGTCAAAACTGGCATATTTCCCAATGTGCCGGAAATGCCGATAGTATGCCGTCCGGCAAATACATGAAACCCGGCGAGATAATTTCCGCCGCACTGGAATACGATACACCCTCAATCGCCTACACATATTCGGAACCTTTAATTCATATTGAGTTTCTTCTTGACTGTATGGCTCTTGCCCGTAAGCATGATATTGCGAATGTACTTGTTACTAACGGCAGTATTCTTGCAGAACAAAACAGCTCGCCTGCCAAGGATATACTTGCGCTAACTGATGCCGCCAATATCGATCTGAAATGTTTTTCCGCAGAAACTTACAAAAACTGTCTTGCAGGGGATTTACAAACCACGCTTGATTTTATCAAACTGGCTTATAAAATGGGCGTTCATATCGAAATTACCACTTTGGTAGTGCCGAATTTAAACGACTCCGAAGAAGAGCTAAAAGCCGCCGCAGAGTTTATTGCCTCTGTAAACAGAGAAATTCCTTGGCACTTAACGGCGTATCACCCCGATTACCGTTGGAATGCTCCTCCTACAGACCCCGGTTTCCTGCGCCGTACCGCCGAAAATGCACGGAAAACACTGCACCTCGTACACACCGGAAATATTGGCTTTTAGAAAATTTTGATAATACCTTGCCTTAATCCAAAATGCGCTTTATAGTAAGAATATGGAAATTGAGTTCAAACAGTCGGCTTTTTCCCGAAACATTAGCGAAGCCAATATCCGTTACGCTTTTAATAACCCTTATTATGACGGTCCAATCGAGGAAAACGCTTTAGACAACCGTTTTTTAAGACTTGGATTTGATATGACTGGAAATTTACTGGAAATAATGTATAATGAATATGAGGATCGGGTTTGTATATTCCATGTTATGAAATGCAGGAGTATATATTTTCACTTATTAGAACCTTAATTAAAGGAGGAAGCAATGGAAAGAATGACAGAAGAAGAAGCATTTGCTCTTGACGAGTATTACACCAAAAATCCGCCCAAAGTTGACCCGTCAAAAGCTCGTATCCGTATCCCAATGGTACGAATAGACAACGCTACAGCAGATTACCTTGCAAAAGAAATAAGGGTTTCACATAAAAAACCGGAAGAAATTATTGGCGGTTTAGTTATGGAAAAACTTGCAAGGGTATCAGCCGTTCTCTAACTTTATAAAAATATTTAACAATTAACATTTGAAACTCCTCTTTATACCATACCGCTAGTACATTTACCGCATATTGCAATGCTTATAAAATGTATGGTTATAACTCTGACTGTACTTCGTAAAGACTATTTTGTCAATATGAATGACATATGAAATTTGGAAATTGATATACCACAAAACCCCTAAAAAGAGGTATAATATATGTAGGAGTATGAACATGACAAAGAAAATAATTTTTTTGTTGGCAGGTCTTTTTGTGATTGTTTTTTCTGCGCTTGCCGTTGATACGGAAACTGGCGTAGTGCCTGTTTTGGCTGAAGGAACCGTTGTTATTTATCCTCAGTTGGGGCACGACAGCGGCGTTACTGCCATTGCGTACAAGCACGACGGCTCATTACTTCTTTCCGCTTACGGCAATTCATTTAAACTTTGGGATATAAACACAGGACGGGAAATCAGAACATTTACAGGGCATACAGATACGGTTCATTCAATCGCGTTCAGCCCTGACGGTTTACAGATAGCTTCCGGCTCCGCTGACAGAAATATCAAACTTTGGGATTTAAATACAGGGCGGGAAATTAGAAATTTTAGAGGACACCGCGATACTGTTTTTTCCGTAACATTCAGCCCTGACGGAACACAAATACTTTCGGGCTCCGCTGACAACAGTATCAAACTATGGAATGTAAGCACAGGACGGGAAATCAGCAATTTTAGAGGACATTCCTCCGCTGTATTGTCAGTGGCGTTTCATCCCGAAGGAACGCAAATACTTTCCGGCTCCAGAGATAACACCCTAAAACTTTGGGATGTTTCCCGAAGACGGGTAATTCATACATTTACAGGGCACACAAGATGGGTAAGGTCTGTAAGCATAAGCCCCGACGGGAAGCGCGCGTTATCCGGCTCCGATGACGGCAGTGTAAGATTATGGAATACCGAAGTTGGTCAAATTATCAGAACATTTACAGAACATGAAAGAAATGTTTTATCCGTAAAGTTTAGTCCCGATGGAAACCGTGCCATTACAGGTTCCTTGGACAGAACGGTTAAAATGTATGACTTTGAAATTATGCGCATGATTAGAAACTATACAGGACACGAAGGTGCGGTTACATCAGTATTATTCAGCGATGACGGAAGTATGATTTTTTCCGGCTCTGAGGACAGAACGCTCAAACAATGGAATACGGAAAACGAACGGGAAATAAGAACCTTCGACAGATTTGCCAACAGCGCAACTGCAGAAGCCTTTAATGCGGACGGCTCGCTTCTTATAACTTCTTCTTACATTGAAAACAACAATATCAATTTATGGGATATAGTTAACGGCAGAGGAGTAAGAGTTTTTTCAGGAACCAACGGATTAATAAGTTCTGCGGTTTTTAGCCCCAATGGAAGACAGGTGCTTTCCGGCAATTTGGATGGAAATATCCGCTTATGGGATGTCGCAAACGGAAGAGAAGTTAGAATTTTTTCAGGGCACACAAGCCAGGTTAATGCGGTTATATATAATCCTGACGGCAGCCGAATTCTTTCCGGTGCAAATGACGGCAGTATTAGAATGTGGGATTTAGAAAACGGACGAACCTTAAATGTTTTTTCAGGACACAAAGGAGCGGTAAACTCTTTGGCCTTTAATGATGATGGCAGACGGTTTATATCGGGCTCTGCTGACAAGACCATAAGATTATGGAATGTAGCAAGCGGTACCACGCTTAGAGAATATAAAGGGCATACAAGCGATGTGCTTTCCGTTGCATTAAACGCGGAAGGCAGGCAGTTTATTTCTGGGTCTGCTGACAGAAGTGTCAAATTATGGGATGTAAATTCAGGCAACATGATACGAAATTTTTCAGGGCATAGAGATGCGGTTTTTCATGTAAGATACAATTTTGACGAATCGCAAATTTATTCTGTTTCCAAAGACAGAACAGTTAAAATTTGGGATATAGCATCAAGACGGGAAATAAAGACTATCCCCTTTCCTTCAGTTGATACAACGACTGTAACATTTACCGATGATGGAACACGGATTATTTTTGGCTCCACAGAAGGCATTGCCCGTCTTTGGGATATTGCAAGCGACAGGGAAATTGTGGCGTTTATCCCCATTATTAAAAGAGACGGCGACTTTGAATGGATTTGCATTACGCCGGACGGCTATTATGCATCTTCCCCGCAGGGAGACTTGTACCTGAATGTTCGCATTGGCAATAATGTTACAGGCTTAAACAGCTACCGCAGTATTTTACAAAATCCAAACATAGTCCGCGCCCGTCTTGCAGGAGAGTTCGATACTGCTTCCGAAGGCAGAATACAAACCCTGACCCTCCCGGCAACACCAACCTCGCTCCCAAGAGTAGTACCAAGACTTGTGCCAAGAGATGAGCAAGAGGCGGCGGAAGACGAGGATTTATAACGCGAGCTACACTCACGCTATTTTTATATATTCATTTTATCTCACGCGAAGGCGCGAAGAACGCAAAGCTGTTATTCGAAATCTTCACTTTGCGCCTTTGTGTCTTCGCGTGATAAAATTTAAAAAGCCCGGACGGCACGGACTAAATGATCGTTGGTCTTGTAGCCGTAGTAGTTGCTGCTGCCGTCCCGACCGCCATAGGCGAAATCCTGAGTCCACGCGCTATTATAAAAGCTCTGCGACGACGACCAGAATCTATCTCTGCTTCCATCTACAAAAAGTGCTCTTTGTTCATAAAGCGCATTTAATTCGTCACCGCTTGGCAAAAACCAATCTCTCTTGCCGCCGCCTCTGTAATCCACACAAGCTTTAGCTGCTGGAGCGTTTGGATCAACGGCAAGTATCAAATCGGTATTTTTCCGACCCGACCCTATTTTTGTTTCCGTTCCTTCTACATCAGGGAAACTTTGCCAATGATGTCCGTACGATTCTGCTACCCAGCGTAAAGAATTTTCCATAATAACAGGCGCGGCTTCAAGATAGTAGGCGGTTCCATATCCGTCAACCGTAAAACCCGCACGGTTAACATAGATAATAAGTCCGCCGCCCGGTCCTTTGTCGCCAATGTCGTAACTTCCGCTGTACCCTGTAAAAGACAGAACTGCACATCCGACTGCGATTACCGCCACCATGGCAGTAATTCCTAGAATTTTAGTCATTTTTTTCATTATTCTTTCTCCTTATTATTTAAAATTCCCTCGCGCGGAGGCGCTGAGTAATGAGTACGCAGAGATAGCAAAGAATAAAATTAAAATTTAATTCTTCCTTTGCGCGGCTGCCTAAGGCAGACGACTTTGCGTCTTCACTTTGCGCCCTCTGCGCGAAAATGAGTATGTAATAATAATTGTAATTTGCTACATTACATGGGGGCTTGTCAATAGGCGTGGTCACGCATTAACGCGGATCTGGTGAGCAGACGAATGTCTGCGGTTAAATAATTTCCTTTCCAGCGGCGAACGAAGTGCGCCTTGGCGCGGATTAAAACGCTGATTTACGCAG
>Ga0099364_10000212_pt1 | contig 96596 bp, 80 predicted proteins | sample TergutTh196P3_FD_73070 | JGI IMG/M metagenome (GOLD analysis project Ga0099364, IMG submission 73070) | Microcerotermes parvus P3 segment gut microbial communities from Pointe-Noire, Republic of the Congo - Th196 P3 | ecosystem: Host-associated > Arthropoda: Insects > Digestive system > Gut ...
GACCTCCAAAACTTGTTAAAATACGGCCATCGCAAAGTGTGTGTTTGAGAGTAGTGTAATTCCCAAGACCTCCAAAACTAAACCAAATTCGTTGCAATGTTCGCAAGTGTTTGAGAGTAGTGTAATTCCCAAGACCTCCAAAACTACGCAACACGCAAACTTTTTTAAGCGGGCGTTTGAGAGTAGTGTAATTCCCAAGACCTCCAAAACGGGCTGTCCCTGCCGTCCCCGCGAACAAGCGTTTGAGAGTAGTGTAATTCCCAAGACCTCCAAAACTTTGCACCCGATAAATCCCCTGTTCAGTTTGTTTGAGAGTAGTGTAATTCCCAAGACCTCCAAAACAGGGTCGGCGGCTGCGTCTGCGTGGGGTACGTTTGAGAGTAGTGTAATTCCCAAGACCTCCAAAACATTCAATTCCATTTTCATAATCTACAACTTGTTTGAGAGTAGTGTAATTCCCAAGACCTCCAAAACCCGCTTAACTTTCAAGACCAAAACGGCAATGTTTGAGAGTAGTGTAATTCCCAAGACCTCCAAAACCGTAAACTATCCACACCGACCGACCATATCGTTTGAGAGTAGTGTAATTCCCAAGACCTCCAAAACCAAGCGTGGGACATAGTAGCGGACGAAGTAGTTTGAGAGTAGTGTAATTCCCAAGACCTCCAAAACTGTTACAGCAACTACCGCATTGTCTACATTGTTTGAGAGTAGTGTAATTCCCAAGACCTCCAAAACTTGCTAATAAACATTCATTTTTATCTATTTGTTTGAGAGTAGTGTAATTCCCAAGACCTCCAAAACAATGGAATTGCCCGAAATTTCGACAGCGATGTTTGAGAGTAGTGTAATTCCCAAGACCTCCAAAACCATAACTCGCGCCGTCTATTAGCCCCTTTTGTTTGAGAGTAGTGTAATTCCCAAGACCTCCAAAACGAATGCTTGCGCCATAAAAGAAACGCTGTGGTTTGAGAGTAGTGTAATTCCCAAGACCTCCAAAACACCGAAGACCCAAGCGCATTAGATGGTGCAGTTTGAGAGTAGTGTAATTCCCAAGACCTCCAAAACAAACGCTTTGTTTATTGCAAATGAAGTAATGTTTGAGAGTAGTGTAATTCCCAAGACCTCCAAAACAGAATTAGTATATAACAGCGGTGTGCGAGGTTTGAGAGTAGTGTAATTCCCAAGACCTCCAAAACAAACACTTGGCTACGATGCGGCCGCCGTTCGTTTGAGAGTAGTGTAATTCCCAAGACCTCCAAAACTGATGAAAAACTTTTTGAAATACTTAAACTGTTTGAGAGTAGTGTAATTCCCAAGACCTCCAAAACGGCTTGTTTATTGTTACAACAGGCATACATGTTTGAGAGTAGTGTAATTCCCAAGACCTCCAAAACATTTAATAATAAAGGAAGTACGATTATGATGTTTGAGAGTAGTGTAATTCCCAAGACCTCCAAAACCATCATAATACTTATCAAGACGGAATTGAAGTTTGAGAGTAGTGTAATTCCCAAGACCTCCAAAACCAACGCCACTAAATCGTCTATTTTCGCGCTGTTTGAGAGTAGTGTAATTCCCAAGACCTCCAAAACATTTTCAGACCTTAAAAAAATACTTGATGTGTTTGAGAGTAGTGTAATTCCCAAGACCTCCAAAACAGCGTTACGGCACACCGCTTGACATACAAAGTTTGAGAGTAGTGTAATTCCCAAGACCTCCAAAACTTTTTTGAAAGAAGTACGAAACGCTTTGCTGTTTGAGAGTAGTGTAATTCCCAAGACCTCCAAAACACACCGCCTACCTCATATGTAGCAATGCCCGTTTGAGAGTAGTGTAATTCCCAAGACCTCCAAAACGCGTTACAAACGTTTCACCAATGACCTCTTGTTTGAGAGTAGTGTAATTCCACAGTTTATGGTATGATTTCGACCTACAACCATGTTTAAGTGTTAACAAATTTTAACCCTCAACAAACCAAAGTTTTGCAAAAAAGGTATTATTAATCCTTGACTATCACATTCAAAAATGTTAAAATTACGAAATTAAGAGAAATCTTACAATTATTTAAATAGGAGGCAAACATGGCAAGTCGTGTAATTGAAGTATTGTTGGAAAGTGGTGAATTAGAAGGAATAAAAACAATTTATCCTTCCAATACTTCTATTGTAGCTACAATTATCTCACGTGCGGATGTTGCGAAAATCAAGCATATAGAACTAAAAGACAATCCTGGTATTTATATTCTTGTTGGTATGGAAAATCTAAATACCTATACAATTTATATAGGTGAAAGTGATACAGTCGGAAAAAGAATTTTAGATCATTGTAAAAAAGATACGAAAGATTTTTTCACGGAAATTTTGTTTTTCACGTCGAACAACAAAGATAGTACAACTATTTCTAAATCGCATATAAAATTTATTGAAAATAAATTATTTCAAATGGCTAAACAGTCACCAAGCATTAAACTAACAGAAACGCAAACTACTCCACAAAAACCTCAAATTTCAAGAACGGACGAAGCTAAAGCGGAAGAGTTTTTAGTTCATATACTCCATATTCTCAAAGCAATTGGCTATGATTTGTTTATACCTACATCAACTACAGAAGTATTAAATGAAACGAAAGCAATAAAAGAAAAGGACGTTTCCGCCACAGTACCTACATATACTTATAAGGTTAATAATGCTGTTGGTAAAATGTCTGTTTTATCTGGTAATTATATATTACTTAAAGGCTCAACACTAGCAAAAACATACTGGAATTCAGCGGACCAGTCTTTAAAAAATAGACGAGAAGATTTAATACAGCGCGGCATTATAAAAACAGACAACGATTTGCTTATTGTATTAGAAGATATTCCAAACAAAAGTTCGTCTGCGGCAGCCCAATTAGTTTGTGGTGGAAATGAAGCAGGTCCCCGCGTTTGGAAAGACAAATCCGGAAAATCATTAAAAGACAGAGAAGAAACCTATTTATAACTTGCGGACGGTAATTTTACCGAAGTTTTTCGGCGTTTTTGATTGAGGGATTATTTATAATTTGGCCTTTTGTATCAAAGCGCGAGCCGTGACAGGGGCAATCCCATGAAACATCGTCTTGATTCCACTTTAAGCCGCAGCCCAAATGAGGGCACACCGCATGTATAAATTCAAGCTGTCCGCTTTTAGCCTTATATACGCCGCAACGCTTACCTTTATATTTTACAATCGCACCACCCCCCAATGGAATTCTTTTAATTTTTTTTGTATCGGGGGAAAATAGCGTATTAAACCAACCCGCTGCAATGGTTCCGATATTCCGCATAGCTTTAATAGGGGATTTGATTGTATACAGCCTTGAAGTATCAAACGGATTATGCTTTAAGTTTCCGCTAATGATATCTGCTATAATTTTTGCGCAAGCGGCAGAAGTAGTAAAGCCCCATTTATTAAAGCCCGTAATAACATATACATTTTCTAAAAAACTGCTGTAACGTCCCGCAAAGGGCAGCATATCAAAGGTCATGCAGTCTTGTGCGGAAAAACGCGCAAGAATTTTATTTGTATTAAAATCGTTAAAAATATTTTTTTCAACAGCGCCAAAGCATTGCTTATTTTTATTTTTTCCTGTACGCACCGCCGCGCCGCCGCATAAAATTTCTGCATTGCCGACAGGACGGTATTCAAATCCATGTTCGTCAATACCTTCGTAGATATCCTTAATATCAATTTCACTTTCAAACACTACGTTATAGCTGCGCCCTTGATACATTTTTAAAAAATAAAATCCTGGGAAGTTTATAAAAGGGTAGTGTGTAGCATAGATAAAATGCTTTGCCGACACCGTAAAGTCATTTACTTTTAGCGTGCCGTTTTTTGGCTGACCCGCGACAAACGTGTTCTCATAAAAGCTTACACCGCGTATATTTAGCGCGTTGCACAAGCTTGTAATAAACTGATACGGATTTAAATAACCCTGTTTAGATAATTTTAATGCACTTAAAACAGGGAAAGGCAGTTCAATATTACGGGTTATGTCAGACATAACATTGATTTTTTGATATGCGGCGTGTTCTTTTTTAATTTCCGCCGCCCCCTTTTTAGTTTTGGCGTATAAATACATATCGCATTCATTATACCCGCAATCTATTTTGTACTCCTTAATTAGCTGTTTTATAGTATCTAAGCCGTTTCGATTTAGTTTATAGTATGCGCGCGCGGTTTCTATACCGTGCTTTTTAATAAGACGGTCATACACTAAATCATGGGCGAATGAAAGCATTGCAGAGGACTTAGACGTTTCGCCTCCGCCGATTGTGCTTGCCTCTAATACCGCAATATTTTGTATGCCGCTTTTATATAACGCCTCCGCGCATAATAAACCCGCAAGACCGCCGCCGATAATGCACGCATCTGTTTTAACATCATTTTCAAGAGTAGGGAATGATTGCTGTATTTTATCGCCCGCCCAAAACACCTTTGTTTCCATAGACATAGCTTGCGTAAAGGCGTATAAACTATTCCGACTATAAAACTATTGACAAATAATAGTATTCTGTTAAAATATAATTATTGAGGTGCTAATGAATAAGAATAATGCAAAAAGCAATAAAAAAGCGGAAACCATTGGCTTGATTATATTCTTGCTTATTGGGATTGGATTGTTGTTGGGTGCTACGGCATCATTTGCTCACTCAAATAATTTTCTAAAAAACGGAGTTCAAACTGAAGCCGTGATTTTAGATATTAATACTGGTCATGGTAGCGAAAACTCTACAGATGCTATATTCATAGAATATGAAGCAAACGGCGAAAAACGCACGAAAACTATTTTTATGTCATTAGGTGACATAAAAATAGGGGATTCAATACCTATTCGCTATTTAAAAGATGACCCTGACAGCATAATATATGATAATAATTTATTCTCTGCTTTTTATATATTGTTATTTACAGGCATTGCAGTGGTTTTGTTTTCTGCAAGTAGAGGGATTTATTTGCTTATTAAGTCAAGAAAAATATCAAAATAATTGTAATTTATCGCAGTTATCAAATGTAAAAGTTACTTTCAAAATAATAATCAAAACTAATGAAACGCGGTGCGGATTTTGTTTAAAATCTTAGTTTCTAATCTGGAAATTTGCACCTGCGAAACATTCAAAACCTCAGCAACCTCAGATTGTGTTTTATCGCGGTAGTACCGCAGCAGAATTATTTTTTTTTCGCGGTCGGGAAGGTTGGCGATTAAATCCTTTAATATTATTCGGTCGATTTTTTCTTCGGCAGATTCGCCCGATGCAATTTTGTCCATTAGTGCTTGTCCGTTTTCGTCGTCTGATTTTTCGTACAATGAAATCGGAAATTTTAGCGAGTCCATTGCAAATACCGCCTCTTGCGGTTCGATTTGAAATTCCTTTGCTATCGTTTCAATGTCGGGGCTTTGTTGATGCCGCGCCTTGTAGCCTTCGATAAAATAATTAATTTTTCCTGCTAAGGATTTTGTAGAACGCGAAATTTTGATATAGCCGTCGTCGCGGATAAATCTTTTTACTTCGCCTGCAATCATGGGCACGGCATAGGTAGAAAACTTTACGCCGAAAGCGGCAGAAAAATTGCGAATCGCCTTTAAAAAGCCCATGCATCCTAATTGATATAAATCCTCATACTCAACACCGCGGTTTTTATAACGGCGTATCACGCTTTTAATAAGCGGGGAATTAGTTTCAATCAGCACGGTTTTAGCATTTTCTGACCCGCTTTGCGCATCTTGAATTAACTTAAAAACTTCGGTCTGTTCAAGCAATAGTCCGTTCCTCGATTTCGGTATTCATATCGAAGTTTTTACTCATGCGAATAATCAGCCCGCGTTTCTTTCCGGCAGATACCTCTAACGTATCCATAAAGGATTCCATAACGGTAAACCCCATGCCGGTTCGTTCTGATTCTGGCTTTGTGGTAAAAAACGGCTGGCGCGCACGCGGAATATCCTCAATGCCGACGCCTTCGTCTAAAACCTCGATATGTACCGTGCGGCCGTAAATCGATGCGTTAATTTCAATTATACCGCCTTTTTCTTCGTAGCCGTGAACAATAGAATTTGTTACAGCCTCTGAAACGGCGGTTTTAATATCGTTGATTTGGTCAACAGTAGGGTTGACGCCCGCGCAAAACGCCGCAACTACACTGCGTGCAAACGCTTCATTTTTAGACAGCGCATCAATTTTTAAACACATGAAATTATCGGCTTTAATCAATTTTTAAGACCTCCAAGCATACTATGCCACACATAATTAGATATTTAGTAGACAACTTTGGGCATATATTGATATATGCCGGATAGATTTAACAGCTTATCCACCGCTTTTGAGGGGTTGGCAATCATAAGCGGTATTTGTAAAGCTTTTAATTTTTTAAACCGTCCCAAAATCACGCCGATGCCCGTACTGTCCATAAACGAAAGCTCCGACATATCAAACACCACCTTTTTCATTACGCCCTCGTCTATAATTGCGTCTAAGGTTTCGCGCGCACGTTTTGCGGCGTATTCGTCTAATTCGCCGGATATTCCGATATACATAACCGAATTGACAGATTTGAAAACGATGTTCATAAAAAAATCTTATCAAATATTGCTTGTCGGATTTTGATTGAATTTTAGATAAAATGTGTTTTCATGCCAAATTTCTTTTAAACTTTTATATTTTAATTTATTTGAATTACTTTACTTAATTAGTTTTTTATGGTAGGATATTTTTATGAAAAAAATACGCATAGCGGTTGCGGGATACGGAAATCTCGGAAAGGCCGTAATAACAAATTTAGCAAATTTTACTGACTTCGAGCTTATCGGAGTTTTTTCGCGCCGTAATATAGACGTAGGTTTTCCTATATACGCATACGAGGACGCGCAAAGCTTAACAAATAAAATAGATGCGGTTATTATGTGCGGCGGCTCGGCTTTGGATTTGCCGCAGCAATCGCCTTATATGGCGCAGTACTTTAATATTGTAGACAGCTTTGATACACACGCAAAAATACCGCAGCATTTTGAAAACGTGCAGAAAGCAGCAAAAAAGGCAAACACTTTAGCGGCGATTTCAGTAGGCTGGGATCCCGGTATTTTTTCGTTGCAGCGTTTATTATTTAATGCCGTACTGCCTAACGGGACGGGTTGCACGTTTTGGGGAAAGGGCGTCAGTCAAGGACATTCGGACGCTATACGCAAAATTAAAGGCGTTAAACGTGCGGTTCAATACACCGTTCCGAACGAAGCCGCTGTACAAAAGTTTAAAAGCGGTAAAATGTCGGGTATATCGGCGCAGGATTTACACTTACGCGAATGCTTTGTAGTAGCCAAAGAAAACGCAGAAAAATCCGATATCGAACACGCGATTGTTACTATGCCTAATTATTTTGCAGGCTACACTACCAAAGTACATTTTATATCGGAAACCGAATTTTATCATACACACGCGCAGTTGCCGCACGGCGGCGGAGTTATACATACGGGCAGCACAAGTTTACATGCGCGCCACTTGTTGGAATTTTCGGCAAAGTACGATTCTAACCCCGAATTTACCGCATCCGTACTGCTGGCGTATGCACGCGCGGTTGTGCGTTTGTCGGCGAAAGGGAAGACGGGCTGTGTTACCGTTTTTGACATTCCGTATTCCTATATCAGCAAGCTTGACAACGAATCCATGATTAAGTTGTTATAACGCATAACAAAATCAAATTGCGTTTATCTGTTTAAATAGCAAGCTTTTTGACCATAATGACAAATCATGAATGCGTTTATACAATACGCTATCGTTGCGCTTTCCGCCGTAGGCGCGGCGATTTTTTTTTACCGCGTCATTATTCCCGTTTCGCAGACGGATTTTATTTTAAAAAAGTCTACCCTAAGTACCGAGCAGCTTCTTTTTGGAATCGGAGAGCTTGCGCATTCTTCAAAGCAATATGCGTTACGCGGCGCAGGCCTTTCGGTACGGCTTATTAAAAAACGCCTTTCGACAACCTTTTTTAGAGTACAAAAAGCTATACAATCGGGCAAGGAAGAACCGTTTACATTTGAATATTGGATTTATGAAAACTACCGCACGCTTTCGGAAATTCTTTTAAAAATTAAACGCTATTCGTATAAATTCAGCTTTTTACCGCATGCGCACAAAACGCCGCGAGTATATGACTTTGCCGCATATCTCATAAAATCATACGGAGGCTTTTTAAACAGAGAAATCATTCTGCGCAGCATCGAGGCCTACAACCGCGAAACCCTATTTTTTCACACGGAAATCATGGCGTTAAAAACCGCTTTTGAATATTGTCTGCTAGAATATTTATCTGCATTTTGCGCCCAAAGTGAAGCAATTGCACGAATGACGCATAAAGCTGCACAGGATGCAGAAAAAACTTGCGTAGATTTATCAGCCTTTGCCGACGATGCTTATTTATGCGCACTTTACCGTAAAAGCGGCGAAAAAGCGCAACGCAACATGGCGCGTTTTTGTATGCAAAACACAACAGACATACACACGCGCACCCACAACTTTTTTTCCTTAATTGCATCATATGACGGCTTTGTTGAAACCGCCGTAAAAACACTTTTTAGTCTGCCGCACATATTATCCGCAGAAAACGCAGTCGGATTATCCGCTGCGGCACAGCTTATGTCAGACGAGGCATGGAATGATTATAGTATTTTAACTATTCAAGAAAAGCATGCTTGCTTGTTGGCTGTTCAAAAAAAAGCTGTAAAAGAAAAAATTTCCGAGCCTGCGCTATTACGCCGTGTTATCGAATCCGCGCGGAACAATCATCGCGGCGTACTATCGGAATTAGTACCAAAATTAAAGCTAAAACAGCCCAAAATAGATTGGTTTTTAAAAAGCTATAACTACCGCATAGGATGTTTGCCCGCAATTCCCGCAATAGCCGTGCCGCCGCCGATTGTGTGCCAACAACGCAACTCTATTCCGTCCGTTAATCTTTTATCGTGCGGGCGTTACGCACTTATAACTGATTCAACAGGACAGGGCAGCGCGATTTATGAAAGCCGTCCCGCAATGCACCGTGCCGATATCACGCTGCAAGCTTTTGGAAAAACCTATAAACTGTTAAGCGGAAAATTTACTGCCTCCTTTGATTGCACCGTTTACGAACAAGATTTTAAGCGGTTTACGTCTCAAACTAAAATATCCGTTTTGCCTTCGGGCAACGGAGAACTGCGTACCGTACGCATAACAAATTGTTCCAAACAAAAGCTTAAATTTAACCTAAATTCTGCTGTTGCTGTTTTTGAAAAATCGGCAGTAGGCGCCTTAATTGAAGAAAAACGCGACCCGCTTTCTCAAATCTTAACCGTTTGGCGTAGTTCGGAAGAAACGCCTTTGTTTTTATCGCATTATGCGGATTCACATTTTGAAACTAAATACACCGTAAAAAATGCAGCTGTTTTAAGCTGTACAACTGCCGCGCTTGCAGTAGGCGAGTCGGCGGAGTTTGTTTATTTTACACTTTGTTCGTACAATCAAGACGCATTATGTCAAGAAATAAAAGAAACAAAATCCATAGGATTTTTAGATGTAAACGCGGCTTTTTCCCGTGCGGTTATGCGCGGAAATGCACTTCCGCCTTACGTAAACGAAACGGCTGCAAAGCTATTATTTGCTTCAAGCGGTTCTGTAAAGGACACTGAATTTGCCGTGCGTTTTCCGTGTACGCGGCCGTCGCTGTCGCTTAAATTGTCTTGCTTGCAGCGCATAGCGGATTTTAAGCGGGAATTAAGTTTACTAAAAGAATTATACCGTTACGGCGTTGGGTTTAATCTTTTTATACTTTATACCGAGCAAGCGCGCAATTTTTGCAATGTATCCGAAACTATCGAAACGGTGTTAGGCGATATAGACTACCGCCGCACACTTAACGCCGACAGCGCAATCTTTATGATTAACGAACAAGACGCGCCTTCTGATGCGCGGCTTATCCTGCAAAACTGCGTGCAAATGTCGCGGTTAAAAAGCATTCCGATTGCCTCACGTAAAATAAAAAATTCCGCAGTTTTGCCGTCTGTCGGGCTAGCATTACCCAAAATTGAACGCACGTTAGATAGCGGCGGCGGCTTTACAAGCGATTACGCATACGCAGCCGAAATTACGTCTATTCCGCTGCCGCGCCCAAGTTTAAACATCATCGCAAATTCACAAATCGGTTGTTCCGTTTTACAAAACGGCGTTACAGAAACTTTTTACACAAATCCATGCAAACAGCATATTAGCAAGACTGAGTTAATTATGCTGTCTGAGGCGGGAAGGGTATGGTCGGTAAGCGGCGAACCATGCGGTAAGGGCGGCAGATTTACCGCTGTACAAGGCTTAGGTTATTCGGAATTTTCTAATGACTATAACGGATTTATATCAACCCACAAAATTTATATTTCACCCGACAGTGCAATAAAATACCATGACCTTACCATCGAAAACCACTCCGACGCCGTGCGCTTGATTTGCGCAGCCTTTGCCGTAGATGCGGCGCTACACGAAAATGAATTATGCGCAATATCGGCCGAATTAAAACAAGACGCGGTCTGCATTCAAAACCGCATTAACGGATTAGAGGCGTATATATCTTGTTCGGAAAAGCCGCAAAAATTTTCTATGTACAAAGAGGCATTTACAGATATAAACCATAACATCGTGCCTATTAAACCCGCAACAAAAGGCTGTCAATTTCATCCCGCTGTGTCCGTTGCCCTTAAAATTAATCCTGCCGAAAAAAAGCGGATTATTTTTGCTTTAGCTAATAAACCTATTTCCGATTTTTCAGCTTGCGATAACTTGATAGCTTCAAAGCTATCTACTATCCAAATTCACGGATATTCCGATGCGGCTATTCTTTCGCGGCATTTGCCGTATCAAGCATTGGCTTCGTATCATTGTGAACAGTCCGACATTCATAGCCGATTGCAAAGCTGCTTAGGCTTATTATATATAGACAGCTTTTTGGTACGCAAACAAATTATGGAATACGCGGAACAAACAACCCAATCATCTCTTTGGTTACCCGTTGCGGCGGCGGAATACATTCGTTTCACGGGCGATTTTTCTGTTTTGTCGCGCACAGAACCCCTAGTAACCGCTTGCATACGTACAATACGTAACTATTTGCGGTTTGGCGATAACGAATTATGTCTGACAGAACTAGGCAATAGCCTCTCTATTTCCACATTATTATATTATGCGATACTCAGCTTTCAACCCTACTTGCAAAACCTCGCTATTCGTGCGGAATTTGCAGGATATGCGGCACGGATTAAAATTGCCGTAAACGCCGCACTAAATAGTCAAGGCGCATTAGGCGCGCTTTCAGACAGTTTGCTTGCACAAAGCCTTGCCGTTATTTCGGGCGCAAGCAGAACCGATGCGGCGCAATCCGTATTAAACGCCGCTTACCAAAACTTTTCAAAACCCGTTTCACCGCAACAAGCGCAAACGGCCGCATGGTTTGCTATGGCGTTATTTACTGCGGGGCAAGCCGAAAAAGCATGGAACATCTTACAAACCTCTTGCGGTGTTTTTATGGGTACTGCCTATTTTTCGGAAGCATCTGCGCTGTTTTATAAATGCTTAACTGAAAAATTTTTAGGCGTTAAAATTGTCGGAAATAAGCTTTCAATTACGCCGAGTCTTCCGCCAAGTATAAGCGAAATTTCCTTTGATTTGCACACCGCCGACTTTAACTTTGACATCACAGTTTTCAATTCAGCGTCCAAAGGGGATTGGCAATTAAAAACAGGCAATATATTTCGCAACGCAATCGGCGTAGAATTAACAAAATCTCTTTGTGAAAATAAACTCATTGTATTGCGTTCTGACACTAAAAAATAGTGTAAAATAGTTAAAATCCTATTAAATTTTTTAACAAAGTATGAACACACATACAAAAACCACGAAATACTTACAATTTTAATGTAATTTTAATGAATAAACTGTTGACACAATATAGAATATGTGGTAATTTTAAAGTACTATAATAATATAATATCAACAAGATATTAAAAGGAGTACACAACAATGAAAAAGAAAAAAATCAAAGGTCTGATTATCATGGCAGTAGCTATTGCTATGATAGCCACAACGGCAATTTCGTTTGCCTATTGGTCTAGCGGAGCCAGCGCACCGTCCGAAGACCACAGCCTTACTATCACCATCGGCGCAGGTGATGAAATCGACACAAAACTGACGTTTGCAGACAGCCAAACCGCAGGCGCACTTATCCCTAAGGATATAACCCCTAAAGCGGGCGAAGTAACCTCTATTACATTCACCGTAACCGTTAATTGGGAGCCTGACGGAGTATCCAGCATTTCAGACGACTTATCAGATTTTACGGGAACGCTTACAGTTTCTAAAAAATCTATAATTGTAGACGATGCTGATGATACCGACCTTACTACCGCAAAAGGAAAGGGTGGCACAGATGATTTATTTGAGTTCGCCTATACCGTTGCGGGAGCCAGCGGCGCAACCGGCACCATACGCGGCAATGATTCGGTAACGGTTGTTATTACCGTTCAAATGAATCAGCCTATCGACAAAGAGCAATATGACCTTGTTGCAAATCAAGAAATAGAGTTTACCTTTACCTTTGCGGTAAGCGGCACGACTTTTAACCCCGCACCTTAACAGTATAAAAATTCCGTAAATCTTGAAATCTTGCGGTATTTAACGGAGGTTACAGGCGTGTATCGTTTATCGGTACATGCCTGTAACTAATCTTTTAATGCGAATACAATCCGATGAAAGAAGAAAAAGCAAAAAATAAAAAAAAGCTTATATTAAGCATTGCCGGGTGGATAGCATTCCTCTCGGTAGTTGCATTTTTATTGTTTATGGTTATTCTGCAAAAGTTTTTTGCGGATAAGGCGATAGACGTTGTCGGGTTTAGAAGCTTTTTAATATCCAACACTGCCAGTATGGAGCCCGATTTACAATACAACGATTTAGTAGTCGTAAAAAAATTCGATTTTAATAAGCTTGAAGAAGGCGACTTTATCACTTTTAAAAGCACGGTGCGCATCAACGGACAAATGCAAACCATTATGATTACGCACCAAGTATATGAAGTAATAGAAAACCCCGGTCAAGCAAGAACCTACCGTACAAGAGGAACAAGCCCTAAGGTTAATGTAGACCGCGCACTTTTAACGGCGGACGGCGCAAACAACACCAATCAATACGTAGGCAAGGTTGCTTTTTCTAGCAGGTTTTTAGGAAATTTATTTGCATATATCGGCAGTATTCCGGGATTGCTTATGGCAATTGTAAATATCGCGGGCGCTATTGTAATTATTTGGCTGATTAAATCTATATTTAAAGAGCAGTTATCAGAGGACCGTAGGGTTACTTCCGCCAATGGGCCGATTGTAGCAAAGGTGTTAAAAGCAGACCCGAAAAAGCAATCTGCCGTGCGCATATTAAAAGCCAACCGAAAAAAGACTGGGCCGTTAGAATATATCATACAAGATTTTGAAATTTTACGTGAAAACGAAGAAGTAAAAAGAAAAGAGGAATAAAATATTAAAATGATACGCGGCGTTTTTAAAAAACACTATAAAACCATTATAATCTGCGCGGTAGCCGTGCTGTTGGTTTTTGCGTGCGCGTTCATTTCATATTCATATGCTTATTGGAATGCACCCATAGGTTCAAACGGTGCGCAAAATAATATGGTTCAAATCGGAGAATGGGAGCTAATCGAAGTAGAGCCCGGAACAACTAATTTCGATGATGCTATTGCACAGCTTAAAGCCGCAGACCCTCTTTTGACGGATAGTAAAATTTTTATTTTAGGTGCGCAGCTAGAACGCCCCGTAAATCCCATAATGCCCGTTTCCGTAGCTGCATATGATGTTCTTTTATGGGCAGACCGCAACGGCGATATTCGGGTAGTTCAATCCGTAGCAGCACTTTCGGCAGGTGAGGTAGGCGACATTTTTGACACATGGTCAAGTTTTTCTGCCGCCGTTGTAAATCCTCTAACCGCTTTGTCCGCAACCCAAAACAATTCCTATACCGCAGGGTCTGTGTACACGCGTGCGCACGCACCTGTAAGCTACGACGGCAATTTGTATTTGGCGCGGCACGATAATGTAACCAGCACTCCTGCTATCGGCAGCGATTGGTTCTGCGTAAGCGAATCGTGGCTTAACCAAAGCTATCCCGTAGGCGCGTTTGTCGAACATAACGGTTCGCATTACCGCAAGGTTGTTACCACTAACGCAATACCCGGCACGGACTCTTCCATATGGGAGCCGCTTGCCTTATATCCTACCGCATCCATTCCTGCGTATGGGGTGTCGCTTGCCGTAGGAGGTATGTTTCCGCAAAACACCGTTGCTATGCACAGCGGAAACATTTACGTTGCGCGCAACGATATAACCAGCGCATCGCCCCCGAATACTCCCGTAGGCGCAAATGCAGGATGGACAATGGCTGTACCGTATTCGGAGGCGGCCGTTGTACCCGTTTGGAGCGAAAGCAACCCCGCACAGCGGACGGCGGGTACGGTAGTTACACATAACGGTGTATACTATTACAGGCTTGTTACATCTGCCGCAACCGATTGGAACCCCGCGCCTGATGCGGGCGGCGCAAACACTATTTGGGCGATGGTAGAAAACTGGACGCAGCTTACGGGTATTCAATCATGGAATCCTAGTATTAACTATCAAAATAACGACAGACAAGTATTCGAGCACAACGGACAATTCTATGCGCGCACAGGAACGGGCTACTCTGCACCTGGCGAACAACCACAAAACGCAACGGCTTACTGGCGGCGCGTTTTAGAGTGGGACGAAGCGTTTACTCCGCCCGTACTTCATGACGGAACACATCCTGTTAATAAGTTTTTCTCTTATACAGATGTGCAAGGTACTATCTACTTTGCCACCGTTATGGCGACAGCCCCTTATAATCCCGGCAGCACACCTTCGCGTACAGCAAACGTACCGCACTACCGCAGGGTAGAGGCATGGAGCGCATCTGCGCGTTACTATCCGTTTGCAGGCGCAAATTTTTATAACGATAGTCATGACCGCCGCTACCACGCCTATACCGAAGGCATAGGCGATGCACTGCGGTTTTGGACATATGTCGGCACGGCAAACACCAACAGCATAGAAGAGCCCTCAGACGATAATCCGCTGTGGGTGCGCCAACAATTTGTAGACGATATCGCGGTAACCATAGTAGGCGGCAGTGCGGTAACGTGGGATAAAAACACAGCGGCGTTTGCGGCTAATCCTAGCCGTGCCCCCGAACGCCCGTCCGTAACAAATAACGATTGGATTCGCCGCACGGTAGCCGTTGAAAGCGCGTATGTTTTTGTACGGCCTGAGGGCGGCGGCACATCGGTTTGGCGCAAAAATGTAGCGGGCGCAACGACGCAAATGCCGGGCGAGGGCACTGATTGGACGCTGGTTGACTATCCTACGGGCTTTGAGTTTGTATACACCGTTAATTCTTCCGGCGCAATCAACGTATGGCGTCATCCCAACCAAAGTTCCTCTTATCCTGGTTCTTCGGGGTGGATTCAACTTCATCCTAAGCCGGACGGCATTGCATCGGGTTATTATTTCCGTGCAAAACCTAGCGGCGGATACGTTTATTATGAGCTAACCGTTTCGGGTACAAGTATAATCGAATTTGAAATACAAAACGCGTGGGTGGGGACTATCGGAGCAGTCGGCAGTCAGCCTATGCGCTACTATTACAGTGCGTCAAACCGCTACGAAGCGGGAGATATAGTTGTTCACGGAATTACCGCAACCAACACATACAGATACTTCCGTTTACGCACAGGCGTCAACCCCGACTTAGCGATAGGCGCAGACCCGATGTCTAATGTAGGCAAAATTTATTGGGAGGCCGTGCGCTAAGGGAGCACCACATGAGTAATTGTATCGGTGTATATTTTAGCGGTACGGGCAACACGCGATATTGTGTCGAGCGGTTTTTAGATAACTACGCTAGCGGCGCAAAAGCCAATTCGATAGAGCATGCGGATGTATTAGAGGCAATTGCAAACAGCCAGGAAATTGTTTTTGGTTTTCCGATATATTATAGCCACGCGCCAAAAATTGTGCGCGATTTTATTACGCAGCACGGCGCATTATTTAACGGCAAAAAGATTTTTATTATCACCACAAAAGGGCTTTTTAATGCATATGCCGTTATCTATGCAAGGCGTGCTTTTAAAAAATGCGGCGCGCGGTTTTGGGGTAGCTTACAAATCAATATGCCCGATAACATACGCGACTTAAAAATTATGCAGCTTGTTTTTAACTACGAAAAAGACCCTAAAATTATAGCCAAAGCCGAAAAGAAAATAGATAAAGCCGCCTTAAAATTTAAGTCGGGAAAAAAGGTAAAAAGCGGAACAAATATACTAAACTATATTATAGGGTTCTTTTTTAAAATATTGTTTTTCTATCCCAAAACCAACAAGTATAAAACCGCACCCAAAGTACACAGCGAAAGATGCAACGGCTGCGGCTTATGCGCGGAGATTTGTCCTAAAAAAAATATAACAATGGTTCAAGAAAAAGCGGCGGGCGGCAGTAATTGCACCCTATGTTACAGATGTTTCGGTCGCTGTCCGCAGCAAGCATTAACCGTACTGGGAAAAAAAGTTTACGGACAATATTATTTAAATTGCGACTAAATTAAAGGAGTTTAATATGAACGATTTTATCTATGCAAACAAAACAGAATTAGTTTTTGGAAAAGATGCCGAATTAAAGGTAGGCGAACGCTTACAAGGCTTTGGCGCAAAGCGCGTTTTAATCTGTTTCGGGCAAGGTTCGGCAGAAAAAAGCGGTCTTTTACAGCGCATAGAGTCTCAGTTAAAAAAACACGGGATTGATTATGTAAAATACGGCGGAATTTGCGCAAATCCGTTAAAAAGTCATACGCTGCAAGGCGTACAATTTGCAAAGGATAACCACGCAGACTTTATTTTGGCGATAGGCGGCGGAAGCGTGATAGACGCGGCAAAATGTATCGCGGCAGGAGCTGTAAACACAAATGTTTGGAATTTTTATGACGGTACGCAATCCGAGGACGAGCTAACGCACGCATTGCCCGTAGGCGCGGTGCTTACCATTCCTGCCGCCGGCAGCGAAGGGTCTACGGCATCGGTTATCCGCGATGAAAAATCGGGCAAAAAATACGCGGTTTCAGCGGAGGTGCTACGACCCGCTTTTGCGTTTATAAACCCGGAGCTTTGTAAAACTCTGCCGCCTTATCAAATCGCAAACGGCGTTTCGGACATTTTAGCACATTTAATGGAGCGGTATTTTTCGCCGCAAGAGGATATAATTTTAACGGATAAGCTGCTTACGGGGGCAATGCAGGCTATGTTCGAAATCGCGCCGAAGCTTTATAAAAATCCGCAATCGTATACAAATTGGGCGCAGCTTTGTCTGTTGGGCACGCTTGCACATAATGGTATGTTAGACATAGGCCGCGATATTCAAGACTGGGCAACGCATCAAATAGAAAATACTTTCTTGTCGGGCGTATATAACATCGCGCACGGGGCAGGGCTTAGTATTATTTTTTGCGCATGGCTAAAAACCGTTGCAAATACTAAGCCTAAAAAAATTCTACAATTTTGCAGTGAGGTTCTCCATGCAGGCGGCAAAGACAGTCAAGAAATTATTGCAAACGGAATCCGCGCGCTAGAAAGCTTTTATACATCGCTTAATCTCCCCATAACTTTATTCGATGTGCAAATAAACGCAGACGAGGTTAAAAAACTTGTACAGTCCGCATACCACGAAAAAACCATTTTAGGCGGCTACGGAAGGCTTACAAAAAACAACATCTTACAGCTTATCGAAACCGCAAGATAATGCTAGATTTAGGAGTGTTTTTATGACCGTAGAAAAAGATGTTCAACAGTTTATTAAAGCGGCTGAGGCTCATTACAGTTCAGAAAATGTTTCGCTTTGTAATAAAAAGGAAGCGCTTATGAAGGAAATCGCATTCGCATATTTTATGTCGGATGACGAACCGAAGTTTTATGGTTTGCTGTTTGATTGCAACTCTAACATTTCAAAGTTTATGGCGGCAAGCTATTGTGAACGGATGAGATATGATTTGCAAACTGCATTAACGCTGTTAGAGCTTAGTAAGAGTGAAAATTGGGTGTTTTCTAATAATCCGAAGAAACAAAGCGGTGCATTATATGGTGTCGACAATACGATACGATTCGCAAAAAAAACCATTGTCGAACAACAGAATTTTGGTGACGATAGGCTGTTTAGACAAATTGTAATGTATAGGTTTTTACTTGCTGCGTATTTTGAAGCATGGATGGATTTCAAACATGCAAAAGAGCAGGAGACATGGCAAAGCCTTACTGAATTTGTAAAACAAATCATTGCCGATGGCAAACAAGATAAGTTTTTTTGTGAGATGCTTAATAATTCTCAACACTTTCAAAAATTGTTTACAGCAATGATAGGCGGGGAACTTAACTGTTGTATTTCGCAATGTTCAAAAACTCTTGAAATGCTTATAGCAGAAAATGTACTGAATCCGCGTTTGCAAAAACTTGCTCAAGAACAACTGCAAAGAATCAGAAAAATTTAGTAATAACATTTATTACACAATTACGTTCGGTTAGCAGAATGCTTCAAACTGATTTTATTGTGATTTAAAGTTGATTTTTTTCCGCTAATATTGTATGATTTATAGAAGAACTATCAGCGAAAGAGGTAAAAATGTATATAGAATCGGCAAAATTAACTTTTAATATTTCATACGCGGAGTCTTTAAAAGATAAACGTCAGGTTGCGCGTAGCATTACGGATAAAATACGGCAGCGTTTCAACATTTCCGTTGCGGAAGTAGACACGCAAGATATACACCAGACACTCACGATAGGCGTTGCCGTAATATCGGGCGATGCAGGCCACGCACGGCAATCGTTAGATGCGGCTATTCGCTTTATAGAGGAATACACAGATGCGGAGCTGAGAGAGGTAATAAGGAACTAAGTTAATTATAAAAGAAATAAAAGCTGTTATGAATAATGAAATGAAATTAAAAATCCTCAAATAATAAAAAAACCTGTATGCTATTGACATTGCAATAGCATACAGGTTTTAATGCTTTACTTAACTCTTTACATACAACTCTTAGCGGCGGCCATGTCCGCCTTCGTGTCCACCGTCATGACCTCCGTGTCCGCCCTCAAATCGGCCGAATTCATCGCCGTGCATTCCGTTGTGTTCGCGGCGTTCCTCATGCCCGAAACGTTCACGCCGCCCGTCAAATCCGTCGAAACCATCGAACCCGTCATAAAAGCCGTCGTATCCGTCGCGCCAACCATCGCGTCCGCGCCCATCGCAGCATCCGCGCCGTCCGCAGCTACGGTTACGACATCCAAATAAATTCCAAAACATTGTTATTCCTCCTTGGTAAAAGTACCTACTTTCAATATATGCCGATTACAGCAAAATGGTTATTCTTAATAATTATGCTTGTTTTTTTAGATAAATTTTAGTATAGTATTTATATATGACGATTAAACCGCTTACAAACATACCCCACGATACGCTGTACGAAGCATTTAAGCTTGCGTTTTTAGATTACGAGTTTCAAGTCGGCTATGACGGATTTACAACAATGCTTAAAAGACGCGGATACAATCCCTGTCTATCGTTCGGCGCGTTCGAGAACGATACAATTATATCGTTTGTGCTTAACGGAATAGGGAATTATAGGGGCGTACCTACTGCCTACGATACGGGAACAGGTACCGTTAAAGAACATCGCGGCAAGGGCTTGGCAACGGCGATTATGCAGCACTTAATTCCGTGCCTAAAACAAGCGGGGATACAGCAATATATTTTAGAAGTTTTACAGCAAAACGAAAAGGCGGTTTTACTGTATGAAAAGCTAGGCTTTAAAGCAGCGCGCGAACTAAATTATTTTTTTCAACAGGTTAATCAAATTAAAATAAAAAACAAAAATGTATCTACTATAAAACAAATTCGTCCTAACATTTCTGCCGACTTTTCATCTTTTTGGGATTTCGAACCCTCTTGGCAAAACAGCTTAGATTCCATAAAGAGAGTGGGCGGCGGCTTTATTTGCTTAGGTTCGTTTAACGATGAAACGCTTATAGGATACTGTATTTTACAGCCTATGTCAGGCGATATAACACAATTAGCCGTAAAAAAAGAATATAGGCGCAGAGGAATCGCATCCGAACTGCTTAAAAAAGCCTTATCACTTATCACAGCAGAAAAAATCGGCGTATTAAACACAGACGCGGCTTGCGATTCCATTACCGCATTTCTGCAAAACAGCAATATACCTTGCAGCGGTAAGCAATTTGAAATGGTTTTAAATTTATAATATAATCACTCCGTGCGGTTGCGGCATATATTGTACGGAATATATTTTTAAGGAGTAACCCTCATGTTTTTTAGAAATTATACCGACAACACGCCCAAAATACAATCCGAAGTTCAAGATTTCTCCGTAATGACGTATCCGTTTAAAAATATTCCGCTGCCGTACGGATACGCAGGCTTAGAGCCGTACATCGACCGAAAAACGATGCAGCTGCATCACGACAAGCACTTGCAAAAATACATAGACACCCTAAACGCTACGCTTGCACCGTACCCGGAATACCACCAAAAAACACTTACAGAGTTATTGCTGGAATTAAACTTATTGCCGCATCAAATCAGAACGCAGGTTCAGCGCAACGCGGGCGGCACGTACAATCACTTTCAATATTTTTGGCAGTTTTCCAACCGTCCGCCAAAAACACCCGCACATTTAGCGGAAATTTTAACCCTATACTTCGGTTCGCCCGACAACTTTAAAAAAGAGTTTTCTACCGCCGCGCTGGACGTTTTCGGTTCGGGCTACGCGTGGCTGGTTCAAAACCCCGATTCATCTTTACGGATAACTACCACCCAAAACCAACATTCTCCCGTAAGCGAGGGGCTTACTCCGTTGTTAGCGGGAGACGTTTGGGAACACGCATATTATTTAAAACACTATAACGACCGCGGCGCATATGTAGATGACTTTTTTAAGGTTGTTGACTGGGCAGCGGTAGAAAAAAGAATGAGGTAAACTATGAAAGTACTATTAGTAAACGGAAGTCCGCATAAAAAAGGCTGTACGTACACCGCTTTATCGGAAATCGACGAAGTGTTAAAAAAAGACGGCATCGAAACAGAATTTTTTCATGTCGGAAGCAATGTGGAGGGCTGCCGTGCTTGCGGCGGCTGCGCTAAAATAGGGAAGTGCGTAATCGACGATGCGGCTAACCTCTTTTTAGAAAAAGCTGCATCGGCGGACGGTTTTATTTTCGGTTCTCCCGTGCATTTTGCAGGGCCGGCCGCCGCGCTTACAGCCTTTATGGACCGCGTGTTTTACGTAGGGCGTAATACGGTTTTCCCGCATAAACCCGCCGCCGCTATCGTCAGTTGCAGACGCGGCGGCGCAAGTGCCGCACTAGATAGATTAAACAAGTATTTTACCATTTCACAAATGCCGCTTGTTTCGTCGCGCTACTGGAACATGATACACGGCAACACGCCCGAAGAAGTCCGTCAAGATTTAGAGGGCTTGCAGATTATGCGCTGTGTCGCACAAAATATGGCATGGTTATTAAAATGTATCGCGGCAGGGAAGCAGTCGGGCATAGAAAAACCAACCCCCGAACCCCAAATCAAAACAAATTATATACGGTAGTAGTATTACTATTACAAATAACCAAAAGCAAGAAATAGTACGGATTATGTGTGGCATAGTATTAGTGCAGAGGGTGGGGGTGTGGTGCGTTTAACTTATTCCGTATCATTTTCGCGTAATTTTACCGCGTTTGCGGCTGCGCGCCGAATATCATCACTCATAGCGGCGTAATGCTTTTTGGTTGTATTTACGTCCTTGTGACCTAAAACGTCGGCAACAATATAAATGTCTTGCGTTTCGCGATATAACGCTGTTCCGTAGGTACTACGCAGCTTGTGCGGTGTAATTTTTTTAAGCGGGGTAATAAGGGCGGTATATTTGGATACTAGATTTTGTACTGCGCGTACACTCATTCTTTTTCCTTGCATAGATAAAAATAAAGCGTTCGCGCCTTTAATTTTGTTGCCGAAATCGGATTTTTCCTCAATCTGTGTATCGAGCCAGCTTAGATAATTTTTTAGCGCGTACGCGACTTCGTCGGAGAAGTATAAAATAGCGGAATCGCCGCCTTTACGCGTTACAGTAAAGGCATTAACGGAAAAATCTAAATCGGTACGGTTTAAGCCCACGCACTCGCTGATACGGATACCCGTACCTAAAAAAAGCGTCAGTAGGGCAATATCGCGTAATTTTGTAATATCATGATACACCTTTTGCATTTTAGACGTCATTTCACCGCTTTCGACTTGCTTTAAAAGCTTAACAATCTCATCCGCTTCAAGGCGCACAATAGATTTTTGGTGAACTTTGGGCAAGCTGACTTTGGCGGTAATGTTTTTTGTAAGCTTATCTTTATTGAAATAGTATTTAAAAAAAGAGCGTAACGCACATAATTTACGTTCCTTCGCGCTATCTCCGCATTTGTATTTTCTGCCCATAAAGGTATAACTTGATAAATATTCGGCATAGCTTTCTATGTCGTACGCCTCTAAGCTTTCAAGGTCGCTTAACGTTATTTCACTAACAGCTACTTTGTTACGCAATTTAACACGCGCCAAATAGTCAAAGAATATACGCAAATCATAGGCATAATTTAATCGGGTTAAAGGAGAGGTTCGCGTAGCTATCCCTACAAAAAACTCCGTTGCAAAACTTGGCAACTCCGCAATTACCTCACGCGCATTCCTAATATTGCGCTCATTACGCTGTTCAAAATAACTATCTTTCATATTACACGATAAAGGGGATGACAGCCTTGACAATACATCTCTATGCGCAAAAGACAGCTTTTACGCATAGAGATAGCACTACCAACACTATACCCACGCTTAAAGGTATCAAACATATGAATATATGTCAAGTGATATCAAACAATTGCAGACATTCGCAGACAGCTATTTTAATATGCGGATAAATTAATCCGCCTTGTACATGCGCAATATAAGGTTCGCGTACGGGACCATCCGCAGAAAGTTCAATAGAAGAACCTTGAACAAATGTACCTGCAGCCATAATTACTTTATCTGCATATCCCGGCATGTCAGAAGGCTCAGGCGTCGCAAAGCTGTCAATCGGCGAAGCGCGCTGAATTGCGCGGCAAAATTTAGTCATTTCATCGCAAGAATGAAAGCGTATCGAACAAATAATATCACGGCCGTTGCTATCCTTGCTAGGCAATACTTCATAGCCCAATTTTGAAAATACGCTTTGAAACAAAAGCGCACCCTTTAACGCTTGTGCGGTAGTGTGCGGAGCAAGAAACAAGCCTTGAAAATATGTGCGGTATCCATAGGCGTATGAACCAACATCTGCGCCAAGACCTGGTGCGGTAAGACGGTTCGCTATTAAATCAACATATGCTTTTACTCCGCAAACATATCCGCCCGTTTGCGCAAGTCCCCCGCCTGGATTTTTAATTAAACTGCCTACTATTACATCAGCACCCGCCGATATAGGTTCTTCGCACTCAGTAAATTCGCCGTAACAATTATCTACAACAATTATTGATTGCGGAGATAATCGCCTTACTAAGGCAACGATTTGACCGATTTGGCTAACCGTAAAAGAATTTCGCCAAGTATATCCGCGCGAACGCTGAATATATACCATCTTAGGTTTTTGCAATAAAAACTTTTGAATTGCTACAATATCAAAATCACCGTTTTTCTGTAAATCCACTTTATTAAATTTAATGCCAAATTCGGCAAGCGAACCAATCCCCTTACCCATAAGTACGGGAATCAGCGTATCATACGGCATTCCCGATATAGAGAGAACTGTTTCGCCTGGCCGCAGCAACCCAAACAGCACGGTAGAAATTGCATGCGTACCGCTTGCAAAAAGCGGCGAAACCAAGCCTGCCTCCGCACCGAAAGCATCGGCAAATACTGCGGACAATACATGCTTCCCGCAATCCTCATATCCATAACCGGAAGAACCCGAAAAATGACGCAATGCAACGTTTCGCTTACGAAAGGCATCCAAAACCTTTTTTTGATTATAAAAAGCAATCTCATCAATTCTTTGATAAGCTTCTACATTTTCTTTTTCGCATTCCGCAATTAGCTTAAAAGCTTGTTTTTCTTCCATACTTACCTCCAAAACATAAACTATGTCTGACATAAACCGTTAAAAAACTTATGTGCTACTAGTTTGATTGTATCCATATCATCTGCTTGAATATAAACTTTTTCCGTTTTGATTCCACGAAAAAAAGTTTGCTGCCGTTTTGCGTACCTACGCGAATTTAGCTTAATCTTTTCTATGGCAACATTTAAATCCACAAGTCCGTCAAAATAATCGAAAAACTCCTTGTAGCCAATTGCTTGCATAGACTGACAGTTTTTATATTGCTGCAAATCACGCACTTCTTTTTCTAATCCCCTACGCACCATTTCATCAACGCGCAGGTTTATTCGTTTATACAACTCTTCCCTGTCGCGTGTCAAAATAATCATCAACGCATTAAATTCAGATTCTTCATGCAAGTCCGCACGGCTCGATTTTTTCTCCCCGGTAAGCTCTAAAATTTCAAGCGCGCGAATAATACGTTTTATATCATTTTTAGAAATCTTTTTTGCGGATTCTGGGTCACGTTCGTATAGCAAATCATATATTGCATCGTTTCCTTGACTTTGCGCCAGCGCATAGTACTGTTCGCGAATTTCTTTCGAACCCGCCGTTTTAGCCAAATTATAACCGTGAATTAACGCATTCAAGTATAATCCCGTACCACCTGAAACAATCACGGCTTTATTCTTAGTGTGCAAATCGTCAATTATTTTTCGCGCATTTTCCATATATTTTCCAACGGAATAGCTTTCATGCGGAAAAGCAACATCTATCATATGGTGCGGGATTCCCCGCATTTCTTCTTTTGTAATTTTACCCGTTCCGATATTCAATCCACGATAAATTTGCATAGAATCCGCGCCGATAATTTCTGTGCGAAATAATTGCGCCAGTTGTACAGCCGTTTCTGACTTTCCAACAGCAGTCGCTCCTGTTATAATTAACAGCTTCGGTTTTAAGATAGCATCCTTTTGAAACATTTGAATATTCACATTTGTAAGTTTATCAAAAATCACTACAAAATGCAACGAATGTTTGATAAAAATTATTTTTTGGGAATTATAAACATTGCTATTTCTTCATCTGTAAGATCAAGGCCTCTTTCTGTTTCTTTTCCTCTAAGCCTTGCGTATTCTATCATTTCACGCATACGATAATCAACACAATTTTCATCTGAAAATACAGTTAATGGACCTGCTACATCGTCCAAGCTTTTGATTTCATCGTCTTTCATCTTTAAAATACCTCTTTATCAAGCGACGAGGTGTTCAATCTAAATCCTCTCGTCAATTTGCATTTTAGACGTCATTTCACCGCTTTCGACTTGCTTTATTCTTCTTTTTTTGTTGTTCAAAAAACTCATTCAGCATTTCTTTGCCACACATTATGCTAAAATCATTTCTAAATGTTTTTACTTGCACCATAACATCGTCAATTATTCTTGCAACCTGTTTTTTGGAAAACAATGCAACATCTATTCTTTTTTCTATACCATCTTTGCACGCAAATACAATAAATGGATGGGGGACATGGCATCTACGATATCCAATAATTTCGCCCAGTGAATTCAACTCACTCATAATTAAATAAATTTTCTCAATTTCCGCATAGTATATCTCTGTTTCAAACTGAATAACACTTCCTTCTTTACCGCGTTTCCCGCACACAAATACTCTATCTTGATACAAAAAAATACGAGTTTTAATGATAATTATAAACCCAAATAGCATTAACGAAATTAGTACTAACCCAAACAATAAACATATTACAGCTCCACCCATGCTTGAATTCAAAAACATCCAAACCGTAATCCCAATTAAAAGACCCATTAAAGATAACAATAACAACAATATACAATAAAATGTTATCGACTTTGGGTAATAAACTTTTTTTACCATAATTAAAATCTTTCCTTACAATTTTGATTTTCTCAGAATAGCTTCTGCTTTGTTTTGCCTTAAGTGCGAAAATTATTTTTTGGGAATTATAAACATTGCTATTTCTTCATCTGTAAGGTCAAGACCTCTTTCTGTTTCTTTTCCTATAAGCCTTGCGTATTCTATCATTTCACGCATACGATAATTAACCCTATTTTCATCATATGGCAAAGTAAATTGACCTATGTCATCAAAACATGTGATTTCATCGTCTTTCATCTTTAAAATACCTCTTTATCAATTTTATGGTAGCGCTTTCATTTATGTACATTCGGGTTAATTGTCTGCTGTTTTATTGCCTGTTATAGCTTGCTGTATTAGTCCACTTTTATCCTCTACGACTTCCCAACGCCCTGTTTTAACATTTCTTCCAGATCGCGGTGCCGTAGCAGAATAAAGATACCCAGGAAGATAATCTTCCGAATAGGTATCAAAGTAAGGGTCTCCGATAAGCTCATCGTCAACAATGCGAAGTAATGTCAACTCAAAAACTTCGTAACAGTCGTAAACTTTTCCGTCAGTCAGCCATAAAAACTCGCTAGGACCGATATATTTAACTTTTCCGATTAACTTCACCTTTCATTTTTCCGTAACTTTTTCTTGCATCTTTTTAATATCCGTTTATCACTCTGGTAATTAAGCCGTTAGAATAATCTTCTATCACCTCGAAACGTCCGTATTCTAATGGTTTCCTTGGTGAATATAAGTAGCCAGGAACACCATCGGTCATGTCTTCTTCATCATCAAGAATTCGCAACATACCTCCTTCAAATCCGTAACAATTATAAACAACACCGTTAGTTAAACATAACGGCTTAGATTTACCTACATATTTCAATTTTGCTATAATATTATACATCGTCAATTTATACATCGTAAATTGTTTTTATTTTTTTGTTACTCGTGGCGGAAATATCCAATCTTAATTATACCACTTTGCTTATAATTTTGCAAGCGCATAACGTTTTTTGTTATAAAATACTTTTCATTCCCTACGCGCCATGCCCGTCGAAAGCCAGCAGACTTTCATGGCATTTTTACACTATCCGCTTAAACCATTTTTCAATTTCCGTTTTTGATAGTTTTACTAGCGTGGGCCTGCCGTGCGGACAAATAGGAATTGCCCCAGAAACATTCATTTGTTCCAATAACGATGCAATTTCACATTCGGTTAAATCATCCTTGCCCTTAACCGCCGCGCTGCAAGCGGAAGCGGCAACTTGTTGTTTTAAAAAATCAGATTTTTTTATTGACTTTTGCATATCTGCCGCAAGCAATGCGGACACAAATGTATTTAAGCGTATTTCGCTGCAAATCGTCGGAATACTTGAAAGCGAAAAAGTTTTTTCTCCAAAGTTTTTTAATCCAAAACCCAGTGCATTAATTTCATCTATATGCGTTTGCAAAAACTCAGCTTCCGAAAAAGAAACCGTAAAAGTATACGGTACTAACAGCTCTTGCAGTAATAGCTTTTGATTATCAATCGCGGATATGTAGCGGTCGTACAGAATGCGCTCGTGCGCAGCGTGTTGGTCGATTAAAAATACATCCGCATCGAATTGAATGATTATATACGTATTAAACAGTTTCCCCGCTATTTGAATTGCGGCAGTTTTTTCTACCGCGTCAAATTTAATAGCTTGGTGCAGCGTATGCAATTCGCTTGCACTAAAATCTTCCATAACGGATTGCCGCGTTAAAACCGTTTGCGGTGCGCTCTCTCGAATAACATCTTCCACAATTGCCTCATTAACAGCATTGATATATTGATATTGCTGTTTTATAGGCTTATGTTCAATAAGTGTTTCCGAATTAGCCGCTGAAACGCCCTCTGATTTCAGCGGCACTTCCGCATTAGTTGAAGTAAATAGCGGCGCAGTAAAATTTGCAGAAATCGCACGGCGGATAGTATGACTAATCATTTTTTTTACAGATACCGTATCAACAAATTTTACACTAAGCTTATTAGGATGAATATTAACATCCACTAAATCGTACGGAATTTTAATGTATAAAACATACATGGGATATCGGCGTGTCATTAAAAAATCTTTATACGCTAAGTAAACCGAGTACGCAATTTCTTCGTTTTCTACAACACGGTTATTGACAATTAAAATTTGGTCGCTGCGGTTGTGCCGCGTAAAAGACGGCTTAGAAACAAACCCATTTAATGTTATGCCTGACATAGTATTGGATATACTTATTAATTGTTCTATATCTTCGCCGTATATAGCATAAATGGCAGATTCCGCTCCTGCACCGTCCGTTTGATAAACCAGTCTTCCCTCCGCCGTATACGTAAACGCAATAGTAGGATTTGCTAATATTAGTTTTTCAATTAAGCTTGTAATTTTAGCACCTTCCGATGCGGGCTTTTTTAAAAATTTACGCCTTGCAGGAATATTTTCAAACAACCTTTTAACCGTAACGGTTGTCCCCTCCGCCGCGCCTGTTTCACCTTGCCCGATTTCCGCTCCGTTGCAATATGTTATAAAATAGCCCATAGAATCTTGAACGCGCCTCGAAGTTACGGTTACCTCAGATACCGAAGCTATACTAGGCAAAGCCTCTCCGCGAAACCCAAGCGTCCCTATTGCATTTAAATCGTCCAGCGTTTTAATTTTACTGGTTGCATGCGGTAAAAATGCGCGCGGCATATCCTCGCGGTGAATGCCTACCCCGTTATCGGCAACCGAAATAAAATCAATTCCGCCGCCGCGAATTTCAACGCTAATCGTATCCGCACCCGCATCAATGCTATTTTCAACAAGCTCTTTAACGGCAGAACACGGGCTTTCAACCACCTCGCCCGCCGCAATACGATTAAATATAGAACTGTCCAATACCTGTATACGCGACATTATTTCTTTTCCGCCTTTTCTTTAAGGTCTGACAAAATTTCAAGCGCATGGCGTGGAGAAATCGAATCAACATCCAACTCTTTTAATATGGCTTGTATTTCATTCGATGCGCCCGAATTAAAAATGGATATTTGATGGTTACTTGCCATTTTAGCCTGTCGGCCGATATCTGCTCCTTCCAACTGAATAAGTAACTCCTTAGCGCGCGCAACAATGGAGGACGGCAAGCCTGCAAGCGAAGCAACCTCTATACCAAAGCTTCTATTCGCACATCCGCGCAGCAACTTGCGTAAAAAAACAATCGAACCGCCCGCCTCGCGCAAGGTTAACTTATAGTTTTTTAGACCCTTTAAAACATTTTCAAGCTCCGTCAATTCGTGATAGTGTGTAGAAAACAAAACCTTAGCGGATGTGTTTGCAGATAGGTATTCTAATATCGACCAAGCAATGCTCAAACCGTCATAAGTAGATGTACCACGCCCGATTTCATCTAAAATCAACAAGCTTCTGTCTGACATAGTATTTAAAATTTCCGAAACTTCGCTCATTTCCACCATAAAAGTACTGCGGCCTGTCAGCAAATCGTCGCTTGCCCCTACCCGTGTAAAAATTTTGTCGATAATCGGAATCTGCGCTTTTTTTGCAGGAACAAAGCACCCCGTATGCGCTAAAATTGCAATGATTGCAACTTGACGCATATATACGCTCTTGCCTGCCATATTCGGGCCTGTTATCAGCATAATTTGATTTTCATCGCCGTCAAGCAAGGTATCATTCGGAATAAACGCCTCGTCCTTTAATAATTTTTCTACAACACAATGCCGTCCCTCCGATACAGCGATGGTTTCTCCGCCGATTACGGGACGTATAAAACGATTTTCTTTTGATACTTGAGCGTGCGAAACAACGGTATCCAACTCTGCCACAGTATGCGAAAGCTCCAAAAAAGGCTCAATATATTGCCGCAGCCCTTCAACCAATTCCTTATATAAAACTTCTTCCCTATTTAATGCCTGCTCATGCGCACCTATAATCTTTTCTTCCAAAAGCTTTAATTCTTCCGTAACGTACCGTTCGGAGTTTTTAAGCGTAGCGCGCCGTATATACCGAAACGGAACCTGGTCAGACTGCGATTTTGGCAATTCAATACAATAGCCTGAATTACGCGAATAAGTAATTTTTAAATTTTTAAGCTTTGTTTCTGCACGTTCTGCCGATTCTAAATTAGCAATTACAGACGCGGTATTATTTTTAAGGTTGCGGTATTCGTCTAGCTCTGCGTCATAACCGCTGTTAAATACGCCTCCCTCCCGCACAATTTGCGGTGCTTTTTCCGATATCGCAGCAATCACTTTATTATAAACGCTCGGATAATCCGTTAGCCGTTCGCAAAGCTCTTTTAATAACACACATTCGCAAGCAGCTAACGCGGCTTTCAAGTGCGGAATTTCCGCCAGCGATTGACACATTCTCAATGCCTCTTTCGGCGCCATGCTGCCATACGATAATTTACCCACAGTACGCTCTATATCAATAATATTTTTTAAACGCGCCGTAATTTTATCGCGTACACGGTCATTTTGAAGCTCTTGCACGCCGTCAAGCCGCGCCTCAATAACCGCCTCATCCAAAAAAGGCTCTAACAATATTTTCCTAAGCCGCCGCGCTCCGGGCTTAGTAGACGTTTTGTCAATCAACCAAAGCAGCGAGCCGCGCTTAGAACAATCCTGCGTATTTTCTGTAAGCTCTAAGGCTCTGCGCGCATTAGAATCTATGTACATGCGTTCACTCGCTTGCACCGTTGCCGAATGATGTATATGCCCTAACGTACGTTTTTGCGTTTCCCTTAAATACTCCACCAAAGCACCCGCCGAAGAAACACAATTCCGATAGCGGATTAATTGTTTTAAGCTGTCTTGCGAAAACTGAGATTTAGCACTTTTTAGCGCAAACTCATATTCAAAAGCAGGCTCTTTATACAGCGTAAAAGCACACACCATACCGTATTTTACAATCGAAAGCGACACGCTTGCTTCAAGCATTTGCTCATTGCAAATTATTTCCGACGGATTGATACGCGTTAAAAGCTCTCCAAGCGCAACCGCTATCGGCGCATCAATAAAAGAATGGTTAAATTCACCCGTCGAAATATCCGACCAAGAAACACCAACCGTATTGCCGTCGTAATGTACGCACGCAATGTAATTATTTTTTTCTTCATCCAGCAGTTCACTGTCCATTACCGTTCCGGGCGTTACCACCCGCACAACCTCACGCTTAAATAAACCGCCGCGCTGCATCTCATCCGCCGCGCCTATTTGATCGCAAACCGCAACCTTATACCCCTTTTGAACCAGTCTTGCAAGATACGGTTCAACAGAATGTGCAGGAACGCCCGCCATCGCAACGCGCTCCTCCAAGCCGCAATCGCGCCCCGTAAGATAAATACCCAACTCCTCGCTTGCAGCCTTAGCATCATCAAAATACAACTCATAAAAATCGCCTACACGAAAAAATAAGAAAGCGTCTGTATACTCTTCTTTAATCCTGCAATATTGCTGCATCATCGGTGAAATTGCCATAAACTATTTTTTTACCTGCCCGAATAAATTCGTATTTTTGTTATGCGTTACCTCAACATCTAAAAATTGCCCGGTTAAATCGGCATGAGTTTTAAACGAAATTATTCTTCCCGCACGCGTTTTTCCGCGAGAAACGCCCGTTTTTTCAAGGTATGTGTCGCATAGTACCTCAAAACTCTTGCCGATTAAGCCCTCTGTAAGCTCTAAACCTATCTTTGTTTGAACTTCAATCAACCGTGCAAACCGTTCGTCCGCTATTGCCCGCTCTATCTGCCCTTCCATAGCATAGGCAGCCGTTTCCTTACGGGGAGAAAAAATAAAGGTGTACAAATTATGATACCTAACTTCTTGAATAAGCCGCAGCGTATCCAAAAAATCGCTTTCGGTTTCAGTAGGAAAGCCTACCATAATATCACTGCTAAGGCCAACGTCAGGCATATATTTTCGGATAGTGTCAATTCGGCTCAGATATTGTTTAGACGTGTATTTACGGTTCATTAAAGCCAAAATCCTATCACTTCCCGACTGCGCGGGTAAATGAATAAACTCCGGAATATTCGGATTATGCGCAATCACCTGAATCACATCGTCCGTAAAATCTTTGGGGTGCGAGGTAGTAAACCTAAGCCTGTATTTTTGGTTAAAGCTTGCGGCGCGTTCTAGCAATCGCGCAAAATCAACTTTCCTGCCAAATTTATCTTCACTACAATAAGAATTTACGTTTTGCCCCAACAGCGTGATTTCTTTATAGCCGCTGTCTAACAGCTTTTCCACTTCCTCTAAAATCGCCTCTGGCTTACGGCTGCGTTCCCGTCCGCGTACAAGCGGCACTACGCAATACGCACAATAATTATCGCAGCCGTACATGATATTAACCCACGCATTTACACCGTGCGCACGCTTTACACGCATGCCCTCTATGGTATCACCTTCCGTTTCTAATATGTCTAAAACCTTTTTCCCTTTTTCCGCCGCATCCAAATATTCACCGAACATAAAAAAGTTATGCGTTCCGAAAATAATATCAACAAACGGACAGCGCGCCTTAATCCGCTGCGCCGCGTCCTTTTGCTGCGTCATACAACCGCACACCGCAACAATCAACCCGCGCTTATTTTCTTTCAGCTTTTTAATGTAACCCAAATTACCCAACACGCGGTTTTCGGCATTCTCCCGAATACAGCAGGTATTGATAACAAGTATGTCCGCCTCTTGACGTTCATTCGTTTCTAAATATCCGCGTGCGTCCAAAATCCCGGCAAGCTTTTCCGATTCATGCACGTTCATTTGACAGCCGTATGTAATAATATGGTATAACTTCGAATTCATGTACTGTTGAGTATATCAAAAAAATAGTAGCTTGTACAGCAAAATTTTACCTATTCAAAAAAGCTTGTACAAATACAGCTATTGTACTTGCACTATTTTTTGCATAATGCTATAATAAAAGTAAATATTTTGGAGGTGTTCTTATGAAAAGGTTTATGGTGATACTGGTATCTATGGTGTTATGCTTGGGTGCGGTTGGTTTGTTGGTCGGGTGCGGTAGTACAGATTTAGAAGCACGCATTGCACAGTTAGAACAGGATAAAGTGGATTTACAAGTGCAACTTGATGAAATACAATCTACGGTTAATGCTATTTTACCGCCTGCCGACTCTACGGACTTTAAGATTTATGAGATTGGTGAAACGTTTACCTATGTAAGTGCTGGAATACCATTGTTTAGCCTTACGGTTACATGGCATGAAGATATTGATAATTACATAATTATAACTGTAAAAAATATAAATATGCCCGGATATGCCCCGAATCATTTTGTTAGAGGACGTTCTCTTAGTTCAGGCGGTTTATTCCATTCAATCACTTTAAGTAACACTGTCTTTGCCATAGGCAGTCAATCTGGTGGGGGCGGGAGCGCAGGTATCGGAGAGTTTGTTTGGTTCGGTTTTCCGATTGGCGATGCTATTATTCCTTACATGATTTGCAGAGTGCGTTAGCCCTCCCAAAAAACCGACCTCAACTTCCCTATTCACCGCATTTTACTTACTTTGCATTAAAATTTGCGTTACGCGAATAATAATGCTATGAAGACTTTCGGAAAGGTTGTAAAATACACCGTCGGCGCACTATTGCTGATTACCATTATCGCAATTGTTACGCTGGCTTTTTTATTAGAGCCCAACATTAAAATAAAAAACTTTGAAAAACTCAATCCCGATAAGCTTACCCGCATTACGCAAACCGTAAGTATTTTAGACAACCAAGAAAACCTTTTAACCGACGAATTAAACGCCGAAAATAAAGCATTCACCCCGCTAAAAGATATTAACCGCTATACCCTTGATGCGTTTATATCCATCGAAGATAAACGCTTTTACGCACACAGAGGAATAGATTATATCCGCGTGTTCTCGGCAGCTAAAAACGACGTTGCCGCGTGGTCGTTTCGCGAGGGCGCGTCTACTATCAGCCAACAGCTTATCAAAAACACACATCTTTCCAACGAAAAAAAGCTGTCGCGCAAATTACAAGAAATGCGCATTGCACGTAGCTTAGAACGCAAATATTCAAAAGACGAAATTTTAGAAATGTATCTAAACATTTTGTACTTCGGCAATAATCTTTACGGTATAGGTTCGGCATCAAAAACAATGTTCGGTAAACCCGTGCAAGAGCTTACGCTATCCGAAAGCGCGTTGCTTGCAGGGCTTATCAACAACCCTGCCCGATATAGCCCCTATACAAATCCCCAAAACGCAACAGCGCGAAGAAACCTTGTATTACACGTAATGCTGCAAAACAAAAAAATCACGCAAGAACAGTATAATAAAGCAATCAGCGTGGAAATACAGGTTATGTCAGACAGAACCCGTGAAAAACACTATGTTGACGCAGTTATCAACCAAGCCGCGCAAATACTAAATTGCAGCGAAAAAGATTTATATAAAAAAGGCTTAACTGTGGCAACGCATTTCGACCGCACCACGCACGAATTATCGCATCGCCTATTAAACAGCGTTTCCCCACGTGAAGATGTATGCGCGCATGTTTTAGTGTTAGAAAACCGTACAGGTAAAATTCTTTCCGCAGACGGCAAAGCCGATTTCAGCCTTAGCCAAATGCGCCGAAGTCCCGGTTCTACGGTAAAACCCATTATTGCGTTTGCACCCGCATTAGAAAAACGCATCGCATTCCCCTCCTCTCCTATTTTAGACGAGCAAACTAATTTTAGCGGATACGCACCTTCAAATTATAAAGACCGCTACGAAAATTGGACTAGCGTAGAAAACGCACTGGTAAACTCCTCAAACGTAGCGGCGGTAAAGCTGCTGGAAATGAGTGGTATTGACTACGCCAAAAGCTTTGCGCGCCGTTGCGGTTTCGATTTTGCAAAAGGCGATGCGGGGCTGTCTTTGGCGTTAGGCGGCATGGAAAACGGATTAACCCTGCGCCAAATAGCCAATTCGTATCAGGCGTTTGCAAACGACGGAAAGCTAATCAAAAGCAGCTATATCCGCTATATCCGCGACAAAAACGGAAAGCTTTTATACGGGCATGATACTAACGAAGTTAGGGTTATGTCAGACACAACAGCCTATTTTATCAATAAAATGCTGGCAAAATGCGCATCGGAAGGTACGGCGCAACGCTTGCAAAACAGCGCGGCGCATATTTGCGCCAAAACGGGAACAGTCGGTGATGAAAACGGAAACACGGACGCATATTGTATCGCCTATACCCCCGAATACACCGTAGCCGTTTGGATTGGCAGCCCCGACAACCGTGAACCGCATAAAATCACAGGAGGCGGTACGCCCAGTATTATAGCGCGGAATATTATGCTAGAATTAAAGCACGATACCGCAATAGACTTTAACCGCCCGCAGTCTATTAAAAGCGTAGAATTAGACGCCGTAGAACTTTCAGAAAAGCACCGCCTTGTTTTGGCGGACGAAAATTTAGCGCTGCGTTACCGCAAAACCGCCGAATTTCCCGACACTCACCTACCCCGCAAAAAAATACCGCTTAACCCTTATAACGGCGGAAACTCTAAAACCTTTATTCCCGATTCTGATTTTCTAATTCCCTTAATAAAAAACTATGAAATTGTTTGAGGCTAAACAAATGAATAATACTACTAAAAAAATGCCGTGGTGGCGCGCATTTTTTTTTAACCGCAAGGCAAAAAAAGAACGCAAAAAAGAACAGCTTTTAATTAAAACTGCTCCCGAAAATTTTGAAAAGCACGCCAAAGACGCACGCAAATTAGGCGAATATTTAAGCGCGATAGAAAATCAGCTTGACAAGGTAGACGAACAAAACGAAATGCTGCTGTTGCATCTTTCTACCGTTAAAGACAATAATGAATCCCTTTTAGAACAAGTTAAAGTTTTATCTAAAAATAACGAACAGCTTTACGAACAATTTCAAGCCTCTAAAAAACGTGAAAAGTTTGCAAAAATAATAGCGATTATAGCCTCCGGTCTTGCCATCGGATTTTGGGTTTACCGCTTTATCTCCATCGCACTGGGCGCAGGCAGTTAAGCTTTTGCAATGTTTTTCTTTCGCAGTTTTATTAATATTTGACTTAATCCGAATATGGAACCGCAAAAACTAATTATGCCTAAAGATAACAAAACCCAAAATGGCGTGAACAATTCTTTGTCATAAATAATTCTATTAGGATTATCTCTCATATATCTGATAGGAACAGTCCTTCCTATCTCCATTTCATTAAGAAAATTAACTGTATTTCCCATAGTATTTACATAGACTACATTATCAACTTCGTATTCCACATAGATATACCACATTGATTCGTCTGTACCATAGTCAACTCTAATATCAACAATCACTCCTTCTGTTTGAACATAGTTTTTTAAATAATTCTCTGCTCGATAATAATAGAAAACAGCGTAAAGAATAAGTCCTGCACCTATAAGAACAAATGCAATAATTGTTAATATTTCTGCTTTACTTATTTTTCGATATTTATTCATATCTAAATAAATAATAACAAATAACAACTCAAAAGTCAAGTTTTATGCTTTCATATTTAATGCAGATGCCTATATCCCAACAACTGCCCTATTTGCTTGCAAGAAACAAAGGGTTATGCTATAATAATAAAATGAAGAAAATTAAAGCGTTTTTTAAGCGAATCTTCTCTACCTTTACCGTCCGCATGAGTCAGCGGCCGGTACTTATGACGGTTCTTATCCTGCTGGGCATAAATTTCGGTATTTTATTATTAGCCGCAGGCATCGCCATTCCGCTAGGCTTAGAATTGCCGGACGGAACGTCTTACCCGCTATACTTTTATTCGTTTTCGGTTACATTAAGATGGCTGGTATTGCCTAATTCGGTGCTAACCACCACCGAAGGAAACATTCCCCTTTTAGTACTTGCGGTTATTGTGGTAGTAGTAGGAATGGTTTTATTTACAGGTACCATTATCGCTATTATTACAACGTATCTGCGCGGCTATATAGGCAAGCGCGGCGAAGCAAAAGGAAAGCTAAATCTCAGCAACCACATAGTTATCTTAAATTATAATAACAAGGTTTCCGAAACCTTAATAGACTTTATGCACGCAAAGGTAGGCGAAACTGTACTGGTTCTGTCTGACAGAACTAAGGAACAAGTCAAAGATGACCTAGCAAACGAATTCGCTATGCTTAAAGCTAAGCCCGCGCAAAAAAAATTAAAGCTGATTGTACGTAAAGGAAACCCCTCCTCTATAGCCGAACTTCAAGAAATCGGGTTAGAGCGTGCGGGCGGCATTTTAATTATGGATTCTGATACCGTAGAAGATTATGTAGGTAACGCCGAAATCAGCGCGGCGGACTACGATATTATCAAATTAGTCATGAAACTATCTAATTTAGATATTTCCCCCTCGTGCCAAATCGGAGTTGACGCCGATACAGCCGAAACGGTAGAAATGATTAGGCATTTACAGTCTACCGTTCCTTCGCTTAAAAATAAAAGCATTCAAGCGTTTTCCCATAATCAAAAGCTTGGGCAATTCCTCGCGCTTAGTATCCTCTGCCCTCCCCTTTCGGGCGTACTAACCGAACTTTTATGTTATTCGGGCAGCAGCTTTCACGCAATCGAAGAATCGTTAAATCCCGAAGAATACCTAAAAAATTACAGCGGCGGAATCCCTATAATAGAATCCGAAAATAAGCTGTACGTGCTAACGCAATGCACCGACTTGTGCGCTAAAAAAAGAACGCATCCGCACCGTTTTAATAGACTCTTGCCCCCTTCTAAGCTTATAGAGGATACAGGAAAGCTAAAATTATTTGTTATCGGCAGAAACCGAAAAAGCGAATATATGCTGCAAGTATTAAAAAGTGAAAACAGTTCAGCCGAAATAAGAGAATACGAAAAGCATGAGGTTAAAAGATTTTGCGAAGAACTTACCTCATACGGCGACAAACATTCTGTCGCACTTATTCTCAGCGACGATACCGTTCCGCCCGACAAATATGACTCTAATATATTTTTAACACTCATCGAACTATCTAGGCTGGTAGATTTGCAAAACCGCCCTTTCCAAATAATTGCAGAATTATTGCAGCCGGATAATGAAAAAAGTATCGAAGAATTAAAAATCCGCAACATAATTATCTCTACAAGAATTATCAGCTTTTTAGCAACTAAGCTAATTAAAGACGCCGCAGCGGAACGGTTTTACGAAGATATTTTTACGCATTCACTCGCACAAGATTGCAGATTTGATTTATGGGTAAAGGATGCCGAATATCTATTCGACTTTAATGTAGACGTTTCATTTTCAAGCTATTCAGAATTTGTGCATGCCGCCTATTATGGTTCAAACAAAAAAATTATGCCGCTAGGCATGATTAAAGACGGCAAAAACATCTTCTTTTGCACAAATATGGATTGCCACCGCTCATTAGTTTTAGAAAAGTCCGACAAGATTATTTATGTAGAATACATTCAATAAACAATCTCACAACCTCCGCAAAAATCGCATATACTGTACAAGTACGGGCTATTCACTCTTGAATAGACCCGTATAATTTTTCGTAAGGCCTATAAAATAATTGTGGCGGATTGCTGTAAACAATTTAATTTATCCGATGTAGAGTTAGACAAACCCTATATAATCAAAAGCATTCATGTTCAGGGCGCAATGCTGCGGCGGCTTTTAGATATGGGAATTATTAGCGGAACGCGCATAACGGCAATTTTTACCGCCCCTGCCAAAAACCCGATAGCATATTTGGTTCGCGGAACAGTAGTCGCCTTGCGCAAAGAAGACAGCCGTAATATTACGGTTGTTAAAGCGGACGATTTTGTAAGCGCAAATAATTAACAAACTGAAAGGCGGCAAACTTGTATGGGCGCAAAAAAAATTACACTGGCATTGGCAGGAAACCCCAACGTAGGCAAAAGTACAGTTTTTAACAGCCTTACAGGGCTATGTCAGCACACAGGAAATTGGACGGGCAAAACCGTTGATATAACTAGCGGAAGTTGCAGTTATAACGGTATAAATTATACGCTGTACGATTTGCCTGGAACGTATTCTATTTTATCAAACAGTGCCGAAGAAGAACTTGCACGCGACTTTATAGCTTTTGGCGATGCGGACGGAATTGTGGTAGTAACCGATGCCACCGCTTTGGAACGCGGTTTAATTTTACTGTTTCAGATTATGGAAATTACGCACAATGTTGTACTATGCGTAAACTTAATTGACGAAGCGGCGCGAAAAAAAATATCCGTAGACTGCGAAAAATTAGAAAACCTACTAGGCATTCCCGTTGTGCCTACCTCCGCGCACAAAAAACAAGACGTAAACAAACTACTTTCCGCTTTTGAAATGCAACGCACAAAAAACACTTGCCCTCGAATTCATTTAACTTATAACGATACTATCGAAAATGCGGTTAAAGAATTACACTCCCCGCTTTCGCAATTGTTTGACACACATAGCATAAAATTATGTCCACGCTTTGCCGCGCTAAGGATACTAGGCAGCGAAGAAAAAATCATACATAGCTTAGAAAAATATCTAAAAATAGATATTCTGTCAGATACAACCATTAAAACGCCGCTTGTAAACGCACAAAAAATTCTTTCCGATGCCGAAATAAGTAGCGAATGTTTAAATAGCAGTCTTGCATGCGCCTTAATAAAAAAAGCCGAACAAACCGCAAAAGAAGCCGTTTCCTACAATAACCCGAACTATTTATCGCGCGATCGAAAAATAGATAAAATTTTAACCTCTAAAAAATTCGGCTTACCCATTATGCTGCTATTACTAGGCATTGTATTTTTTATTACGATTCAGCTTTCAAATTACCCCTCCGATTTTTTAGCATTTATATTTAATCGGCTAGAAAAACCTCTTAACAGTTTTTTAAAGCTCTTAAATACACCATGGTGGTTTCAGCAGCCGTTAATGGACGGCGTATATAAAACTACCGCATGGGTCATTGCGGTAATGCTGCCCCCTATGGCAATATTCTTTCCTTTATTTACATTGCTAGAAGATTTTGGCTATTTGCCGCGCGTAGCGTTTAACTTAGATAACGCGCTAAAAAAATGCGGCTGTTCGGGTAAGCAGTCGCTTAGCATGTGTATGGACACACGCACCAAAAAAACGCCGCACAATTACATAACAAAAGCGGTATTAAATTTTTAACACCGCCTTGTCAAAAAAAATGGGAGGGATGAAGAAAAAACTAAATTGAAGCTTTTTTGGCTTTACGCTCGCGCACGATTTCCCACGGCCACTTAAACTTAAAGTTCCTAACGGCAACATCTAGCAAAAACAGAATTGCCGACAGTATTAAAAATAGTACGCGCGGGTCAAACACACGCGGTATACTTTCAGCCCCGCTGCCAAACATCGCAGTTCCTAAGCCTAAGAAAAACAGTTGTCCGTGAACATTATCGTCGATGTCTGCAATACCGCTCATAAGCGTTAAGCTTGCATTATCCACATCAAACCCCGCATATTCAGCCGAATACGAAAATGCGGTATATGTTGTTATTTCAGATATAAGCTCGCCCGTTCCGCTGCGCTTTACAACCGTAACTCTATAAAGCCCAACCGCATTAGTTTCAAACGTACCCGCAAAAACCATATCACTTTGCAGCGTCAGCGCAATACGCTCACCTGCGCTGTTGCCCGGCGCATATAACATTGCTGACAGCGTATCGCCTTGCGCCCTCTGCGTGCGGATTTGTATCTGTGTGGTTAGATTTCTTTTTTCAAAGGTTATCGCTAAATCTTGCGAACGCATCGGCACATCGGGCAGCAAGCCGCCTACAACGTTAGAAATAAACCTACTTCCTTGCGCATCCGTGAAATATGCCGCACTCCAAAATCCGCTTAAATCGCTTGAAAAACTGCCCACGCGCCCCGCGCCGAATGTCCACTCCGTATATACAGGGTAGCCTGTCGGCCCCCTAGATAGAATAACGCTCGCAGACTGTTTTGCGCGCACAGGATACGCGCCGCCTAATTCAGGCAGCTGCGTAACACCTTGCACAACAGGCGTATAGCTGCGTATATGAGGCCTAAAAGAGGTTGCGCTTACTACTCCGTCGCGGGCCTCTTCAATCTCTAAAACCATACTTCCCGGCAATTGGGCAAGCTGAAATTCTTGTATTAAATGCAAGCGTCCTCCGCCTAAATTTGCCATTTGTTGTAGTGCTTCTTGCGCAGCAGGGCCATCGATACCCGCAGTTACTACCGAAAACGTAACGCCCTTTGCCGCCAAACTTCTAGCAAGATCAAGATGCCCTGACCCTTGCTGCACGTCGCCGTCCGTTATCATAATAATATGCTTTAAATCGGTTGAGTTAAACGTTGTTAGCATACTGTCCGCATGTTCTAACGCAAACTGATAATTAGTATTTTGACGTCCCGGAATACTGTTAATTGCATCTATAACAGACTGTTTCTGTGTGGCAGGCGTCATAGGGGAAATTGTAACAGGATCTCCGGCAAAACTAATTACCCCCACCCAATCCGCATCCGACAAGGAGTTAACCGCAGTAATCGCGCCTTGCTTTGCCCAATCCAAACGCTGACGCCCGTCTCTGTACATACTAGAAGATGTGTCTATCATAATCAATAAGCCTATCGAATCTATCAATTCGCTTACGGAATCTACAGGTAAAATCTCCTCAAACAGCGTACCGCTCATGTCCTCAACCTGATACGCCCTATCACCGCCCGTTGTAAATAGTCCCCCGCCGAAATCATGTACATAGGTGTGCAAAAGCTCGGCAAATCCGGCAGGCATATCAGAATTCCTTACATTCATTAAAATGATTTCGTCATAAGATTGCATGCCGACCAACGTATTAGGAACATTGCTAACACTTACTACGTCTACGGTATAACTTGAAGCCAACAAGCCGCGCATCAAGGTTGCCTCTCCCGCAACGCCCTCCACAATAAGTATTCTTGTTTCAACAGACGTATCAATAAACGAATAGTACACGTTATTTTGCTCTATTGCATCTCCACCCGCACTAATTTCGGCGCGTATTTCGTGCAATTGTATCGAAGGCGGAACATAATCAAAAGAAAACTGCTCAACTCCGCCCGAAAGAATAATGGGGCTATTAACAAACATTACGCCGTTGTCATAAATAGAAATCATAGCTGTACCGGGTGAACGGCTGCGAACCGAAACGTTTATAGTTACGGTAGAATTGACGTTAGCACGCGCAGGTACGTTAATACCGACAATCGCCACCTCTCCGTTGGCCGTTACAGACGGTAAAAAAACTGTATCTACACGCGTACCTGTACGCGCAATCGCCCGCGCAGCCGCCATTGCAGAACCGTCCGTTTCAAGCCCGTCCGAAATTAAAATAATTCTCCCGTCGCTCGGATTAGAAAGCTGCTCGCTTGCATAAATTAAAGCGGCTGCAATATCGGATGCGCCTGAGGGAGGTTTAGGCGCACTGATAAAATCATTGTACACCCTATTGGTATCTCTGCTCGGCCTTGCCGCCAAACGCGGCTGAGTACCAAACGTAACAACCCCTATGTTATAGTTGCCGCCGCTTTCATCAATAACCGTTTTTACAAAACTATTTATGGTATCTTCCCGCGATTGCTGCCCGGGCGGACGCGGTATATGCGGTTCAAAATTGCTATCAGATACGTCTACAACTATAATAACATCACTTTTAACATTCATAGATTCAGAATGAAACGTCATGCCCGACATAGCAAACACTAGCAGAAAAGCAATTAACAAATGCAGCACCATAGACGCAACGCGGTTGCGCGTATAGCGGTACTTTTTCTTGATTAAGAAAAACGGAAGGGTCGTTAAAACCGCCGCCGGTATCAGCAGAATCAAAAGCCACGGTATTGCAAAATTTACACTAGAACTGCTCACGGAATTGCAACCACCTCTCTACATAGAATATTACCATACAGGCTATCGCCAACCATAAGAAAAGTTCGCGCGCCATAGTTTCGTCATTCACATTGCCAGGTCCATCACCAACCGGCGCACTTATCGCACCGCCGTTTTGTGAAAAATCACTTTCAAAACGCGGAATCCGCACAAAAAAGTTTTCCTCTATTACGGTTTGATTATTATCTAATACCTGTTTTACCGTATATACGCCTGGATGAGTCGCACTCATATTAAACGGAACTCTCGGCGTCAACTCTTCTTCGATATATTGACCACCCGTCAAGGTAAAGCTTATCGCCGTAGGTCTTGAATTCAGTACAATATTAGAGCCCGTAACAAAAATATTATGCTCAATCGTTTCTAACAACGAATAGCGGAATAAGTTATTGATTAAAATAGGAAAATCAATCAACATAGAAAGATTTGAAAATTGCAAGTCAAACGCTAAAACCACCGTTTTTTTACCGTTCTCCTCTTTCGCAAGCAAAACAGGGTCTTGTACACGTAGCATCATAGCCTCGTATCCCGCATATCCCGTAACATGACGATATTTTGATGCAGTAATATTTGACGGCGTAACCATATTCATAATTATCCCGTGCGCCGCACTTGGGCTGGATACCGAAGTAAAGCTAAAATTACCCGTAAACTCATTGCCCAGCGTAAAGCCCGCGCCGCTCGGAACAAAATCGGGATTAATCAACCAGACCGCGCCGTCGGTGGGCATAACGCTAGGCATTATACCGTCGTAGATATATAAATCATAGCCCTCCGTTGCCGCATCAAGGTCGGTAATCGCATAGGGCGGCTCTTGGTCGGGGTCTATCAGCGAAGGCACGGTTACCTTACTGCCTAACGATTGCAGTGCGGCGCGCAAAAATAACGGCGATGCAGAAACCAACTGCACCTCAAATTGTTTTTCGCCTCCGCCGAACAAATAAAAACGATTATCGTGCAAAAGCGAATCGTCCGTTTCTAAATTTAAAAACACTTCCGCCGTTTCGTAGCTAATTACTTGCACCGAATCAAACGGCACCGTAACAGGTCTACCGCCACTACAATTAGCAATTATAACGGTTTGAAATACACCGTCAACATGTAACATAACAGGAAGCTCCATATTGCGGTTATAGCTTGCAACAACGGCAGTAAAAAGATAGTAGTTATCCCGTGTTCGTTCCACCGTAAAATCTAAAATCGCGGCGTTCCATTCGCCTGCACTGATATTACGTACCGTAATGCCGCCCGAATCGGGATAATCACGCGCGGTAAACAGTATAATTTCCGCATCGGGATTGACATCCAAAACAGATTTCGCCAATTCAATCGCGCCCTCTATATCCCCTTGCTGATAGGTATAGGTTGCGCCCAACAATGCTTGCTTTACTAAATCCGCATTGTCCTCGCGGTTTACTAAAATATCAGCCTCCTCTTTGGCTAAAATCACCGTAAAACGGTCGGTTCGGGTGATAACCTCAGCCAAATCAGCAATTTCATTAACAGCACGGGCAAAACGCGTCTGCCCGTTTTGTTGTGCAGACATACTAACGGACGCATCTAAAATAACTATTTTTTCACCGCCGACAGAATTTGCGTAATATAACGGACGCGCCATCATCACGGCAATCAACGTTAATATAATCACTTGTAAAATAATCAAAACAGAACTGGTTATTTGTAACGGGATTTTCTTTCGCACATACCGTAAGGATAGCTTCCATATATACGTACTGGAAACCGATTGCCGCTGATATCGCGGCTTTAAGATATATATTAAGATTAACACTAACAGTGTCAAAAGGCCTAAAAGTCCCAAAGGCACGGCTAAACTCATGTGTCCACTCCCGAAAGTAATTTAATTTTTCTATCCTCTGTTTAGTATGTTGAAATATTGCTCTATTATTTGTGCCATCTCCGGCGAAAGATTTCCGCTCGTTAGTAACTCCAACGCATCTTTGTAAAACTGGTCAAATACATCGGTGTACGGCGTTTCACCGTTAATAATGTTTTCACCGATATACGGTTCATTCGGAGGTATCACAGCCCCGTTTTCCTCTTCGCCTTCCATTTCCTCTAACTGGTCTAAAACGTCCTCGATAATATCTTCAATGTCCTGCTCTAAATCTTCGCTATCGGATTCGTCATCGCTATCTTCGGCATCGTCAGGCTCAGGCTCGTCAGGCTCCGAATCGCCCCACACCGCGATAAAGTTATAATTTCCGTTAGCTACCTCCTCTAAGATTTCCGCATCGGTTAAAATCGTATCGGGATCATTTACAGAGGCCCAGCCCCAAAAATACAAATATTCGGGCGCGGTTGCAGGCTCATCAGGAATATCCGAACGCCTAAAATCGGGCTGTTTTTTTGTAATGGTAACCGTTTCGTCCGCATCGTTGTTCGAGTCAAACACAATATCAACAATCGGAAAGGAGGCAAAAATATCGCGGATTTCTTGCGCGGCATCTTCAATCGCCTCTACCTTATCCCGAATTGTAGACATACCCGAAAGCGAATCTTCTAAATCGTCTACAACACCTAACAGCATACTTTTAAGATTTTGTGCAACGGTCGCGCTGTTTATGGTTCTGCGCAATTCGGCAAGCATACGCGCAATCAACTCGTCGTCGTCAAACCAAATCGCTACAAACGTAAATTGCTCGTTTGCAACCGCCTCCAAAATTTCTTCGTTGGTTAAAACTTCAACCGTATCTTTAAGCGCCCAGCCCGCAAAAACCCTAAACGGCGGATGATTTCTAGGCCGCAGCGGAATATCCGAAATCCTAAACGGACTGGCAGTATTAGAATACCCTAGCCCCTCTAACGCCCCGTCAATAATATCGTGCAGATTTTTATTAAGCCCCGTAGCGGCAGGACGGCGGCGCAGCGTAACGTCCTGCGCCCAACCGTTATTAGATTCAAAAACAATATCGGTAAATTCCGAACCGTCCAACAATGCGTGAATATGCTCTGCCGTTTCGATAATGCGCGCAACCTTGATAATCAGCGAATCATTACCCGATAGCCCGCTCGACAGCGCATCAATATAGCCCGACAAAATGTTGCGCGTCATATCGCCCATTTCAGTTTCAGCAACCTCTTTGCGCAGCGCATCCAACATACGCTCCATAATTTCTTCTTGCGCAGAAAGCACCCTAAACGCAAACGTCGCCGTTTCACTTTGACGGTTTCTGCCCGATTCCTTTGCGTAAACGCTAAGTACATAGCGGCCCGCAGAAAGCGCAGTTACATCCAACTGAGGCTTTTCAGTGGTGTTTTGTGCAATATCAACACTTAACGCAACCGAATTTGAACCCTCTAAGCGTACCGTAGCCTGATAGCCGCTAGACGCATTTTCCACCGCGTTCCACGTAATTTGCTTAGTGTATTGGTGGTATGCAAATCCGCTAGGGGGCGCAAGGCGCGAAAACTCCGCCGCCGCCGTTCCTGCCGAAAAAGACATCAGCACCAACGACACAACGCCAACGGCAGCCAACATAGCAAACGGCCATTTTTTAAATTTGAGTTTTAATTTTTGCGGCGTGATTTTAGTAAGCTTTTCACTAGTGTCCTCACGCAGTTTTCTTGCGATAAACGAATCGTCGTCTTTAAGCTCCATAGCGGTTATAACGCGCTCCTCCAAGCCTAAGCCGTCCACACGCGCATACACATGCTTTTGCGAAAGCTTAAAGTACTTGCGGTACGTAAACCAACCTGCAAACGCGCTTACTATCGGAAAAACAGCAAAGGCAATTACAAAGCCGTATAAAAATCCCGCCGACAGCGAAATTACGGCTACCAGTAGACCTGCGCCAAATCCAAAGCTTAACCCGAATACTACGGCCTTTACCATAGCCTCTAAAAGCAGCTTTCGCTTGTACTTTTCTAAAATCTTGTCATCCATTTCGTGGTTCTCCTTGTTTTGTTTTTGGGGGTTCACTACTAATACGATTGAAAGGCACAAAACCTGACACTTTTAGTAATTATCCCCACGCGTCCGCGCGGTTTAACCACGTTATTCTATTATTTAACCACGTCCTCAACGCTCTAAAATCCTGTTCCCAACGCGTTTCGGCCGAACTTTGCGTATTATAATTCGCTCCGTAAGCGTTGCGGTAGTGATAAAAGTTTCTTCCCAAAGCAAAACGGTTTTGCTCAATCACCGCATCGGATAACATTTCATTTAACAAGCTATGAATATCACCCGAAACCTCTTGCCAACGCGCCCGCACCGCCGCCCTAAATTCGGGCATATTGTTCCAAAGCGCAATATACATTTGGCTGTGCGTCCACCACGGATTATGCGACTGTGCAAAATTTGTCCCCGCCCCTGTGGTGATGTTATAAAAGCCGTCCGCACTCGTACTTCCGCTTCCGTGCGCGCCTGCTGACGCATCAAAATCCCACGGCGCAGTCATGTACAGCTTGCCGCCGGGCTTTTTAACCAAATTAAGCGAGCTCCAACCCAAATCCTTGTTTTTAAACAGCTCATGCAAGATAAGCATATCCACCCAACTGTCTAAATCGCACAGCTCCGTAAACGTTTCAAAATCATTGCCCAAAACCGCCGACATCGCACGCGAAACATATTCGCGCAAAAACACAATCTGCGCCCTAAAATCTTGCTCCGTTACCTCCCCGTCCGCTATGCCGTCGGGGTCGGGCGACTTAACCGTAAAGCCGTGATGTAAGCTAGCACCAAACTGGTCCGCTCTAAAAACATCTATGCCGTCGCGCCCTAAACCATGATACGGCACAATGGTGGTAGCATACGCGTCGTACTCGATTAAATACCCCGTATCCAACACCCCGTACTCACTCTCCACATCAATGCGGTTGCGGTCTACGCGCACGTGCTCCGCTATTAAATAAACTCCGTGATAATTGCCGTTAAAATAAACATCCGCCCACGTAGCGTTAGAAGTATACTCAATGCCGTCCAAAACCTCGCGCCCCACCGCAAACGCCGCCGCATTTTTAGTCATCGTGCGGTCGTCAAAATTTGCACCCGCCAGTAACACAAAATGACGGTTAGACGGAAAGCCGAACAATTCGCGCCTGCCGTCCTCAAACCGCAAACGGTATCCGCGCTTACCCGTGTTTGCATTATCGCCCCACGAACCGTTACCCCGCCCACGAAACGTAATTTTTTCATCTAAAAGATTTTGCCCACTAGGTGCGTTGCGTACCGAAAGCGACCCGTCTATCCAAAACTCGCGCTCAACATTACCAATATTGGTTACCCCGCCGAAACTATTTCTAAGCTCAAAAAACATAGCAGGAAGATTGCTGCCCAACACATACCGCGCCGTAAGCGTAATATCGGTAGAGGGCATCACCTTAAAATCAAACGGCGTACCGTTTTCTTGCACCCACCTACTAAATCGATATTCACTGTTTGCATGTAGCGGAGGAATAGGCGCACTAATTAAAGTGCCTGCAACCGCTACAAGCGGCGCAATATCGGCTGCGCCGTCGCCCGTATCAAAAAATATGGTGCTTGCCGCCGTCCATGACGCAGTTAAAGTAAGGTTCATATACGGCATAGTAGTTAGGTCAAACGCTACCGTATTAAACAGCCAACCCAAAAACATATGGTTCGGACGCGTAGGATTATTAGGCAGAATAATTTCTTCTCCGCCCGCAAATTCTAGCGGTTCAACCGTGCTTGCGTCCACGCCGCTGTCAAATGTAATCTTATATAAACGCTCCCACCGTGCCGAAACCGTAATATTTTGCGACGGCATAACGGTAAACGAATACACCTCACCGCCCAACATCCAGCCCATAAACTTAAAGCCGTCGCGCACAGGAATTTCGCTAGGCGCGTACACAAATTTCCCCGCCTCGCTTGCAATAGACTCGATGTACTGTTCGGTACCTGTATCAAAAAATATGTGGTACGTAGGCGGCTTAGGCGGAGGGTCGTCGCCGCCGCCGTTTTCAATAGGAGGTTGAACAGTCGGCAAACAAGCCGCGCCAAAAAAGACAAAGCATAGCATGAAAGTTAAAATTATTGTAGTTAGTCGCCTTTTTTGCATAGAACGCTGTTTCCTAAACATTTTCCGTGCCGATTATTATTATTTAATAACCGACACGGAAAACTTTTAAACCTAAAATTTGTTGTTAATTAAAGACACTTATAAGTTGCGGATATTGTCCGTCTACAATGTGCCAACTGTCAACCCACGACGCATCATCGAAAGTGCTTGCTTGCGATAATTGCACAGGAGTAAGGAAAGCCCCAGCACGGGTACGTTGATCAAACATTCCAACAGTCCCAGTACGACCTAATACACTAGAATCTACCAAAATATTTGTACTACGGTCATCAGCGGCAGTACTGCATCTGCCAAAAATAAGCTGCGATTGACTGGTAGTACTCGTGTAGGTAATTTTCATTAACGTATTCCTTACCGCAAATTGACTTCCGCCATGTTCTGTTCCCATTATAACGCCGTTATGATGTAACTCAGAATTAAACGTACCCTCAAATATACAGTTAAATACGCCTCCTGTTCCGCTGCCATGCGTTTGATTAAATAAACCAGAGAAACCTCCGTTAGACATATCCAATTCCATATTAAAGAAATGAATATTTTCTAAGGTAGGGCTGCCTTCACCAAACATAGAATGATGGTTTGATGTACTTACGAAACGAAGGTTGCTTACTCTGTAACCGTTTCCGTTTACTCGCGCACTTCCAAGATTTCCTGCGAGGTTCTCGTAAAAGCCGCCGTCATCTCTTGTTAAATCAATATCCTGCTCGATAACATAGCTTGCGCTACCAGTTATTGCAAGGAAGTTAGCTCTAGTAACTACGGCTGTTGCACCGCCCCTATCGTAAACTTCAACAGGAACTTCATATAAAATCGCGCCGTCTGCCCCACCAACTCTAAGCTCTATAAAGGTGCGCCCTTGCGTGGTAGTTGCAGTTACTACGCCCGTAGTAGCATTAACCGTTGCAATGCTCGGGTCGCTAGAAGTAAACGAAACCGCCGCGCCTGTGGTTGAAGTTGCACCCATCGTAAAGTTAGTACCGATATGCAGATGCCGTCCTGCTCTTTCTAACGGCATAGCAGCTGTACCAAAAGTAGTTCCTGCTAGCGTAATCGTAGCAATTTCCGCCGCACTGGTTACAGTTAAGGTATATTCGTCTTTTGCCGTTGTTTCAAAGCCCACGATGTCCGAAGTTGCCGAAATTACAGTTGTTCCCGCGCTTACGGTAGTTACTTCGCCCGTTACTGCGTCTATCGTAGCAACATTTACATTAGATGAACTCCATACAACACCGCCTACAATCGGCTCTACGTCTAACTCAAACAAATACGTAATGCTGTCTTCTTCAAGACTAAATCCTGCGGCAGGCGCATCAATCGCAATTTCTAATACAATAATTTTAAGCGTTGCGGTTTTGCTAGGGTCGCGGTCCGAAGTTAGCGTAACCGTAATTTCGCCGCTTCCGATAGCCGTTACCGTACCCGTTGCACTAACCGTAGCAATACTTGCATCTCCGTCTGTGGAGAACACAAAGGTATCGCGCAGATGCACTTTCGCCGTCAAGTCTATCGTACCGCCCGCCGCGATAATCAAGCCGTCAAAGCCCGATGTAGGCGCTTCGCCGATACTTACCGTAAAGTCTTGCGCTACAAGCGTAATTTCGCACGTTGCAAAAGTTGTGCCGTCTTCATTAGCGGTAGCCGTAATGGTAACCACGTCGTCAATGTTATCTACAATGGTTACTACGCCGTTTACCACCGTTACTGCGGCATTATCGCTTTCCCACGATACGGTTAAATCGGTTGCGTTAGTTACCGTAGCAATCAGCGTAGCGGTATCGCCTAGTATCATGTCCAAAAGAGTTGTGTTATTAAGCGAAACCGCAACAGGTGCGTTATCGTCTATTACAAAGTGCACCTCTCTTACCAAACTAGGTACTAGCACACTGCTTACTAATACAACTGCCGTATCCGTATCATTCGCGGTAGCGGTTAATACCGTTACAACACCGCTTGCGCTTACTTCTATTACGTCCTCACCGCCGATTGCAACCACATAGGTAACATCGCCAAAGCTTATAGTAGGTGTAATGGTTAACATACCCGTTTTGGTTAAGGCCTCAGGCGTACTATCGGTAGTGATAGGCGCAACCGTCAACGAAATAACGGTTACCGAAACATCTACATACGCACCGTTAATATTGCTAGTTACCCGCACGGTAAACGTACCCGCATTTACATTTGCCGCAAGCGTAAGCACGCCGTTCGCATCAATCGCAACACCTGACGGCGCACCGATTAAAGTCCACGTTACACCGTCGGCTACTACATCACGGTTAGAACCTAAATATTGGCCAAAGTCGTACTCATCGCCCGCTTTAAAGTAACGGGTGTCAACTGCCGTGCCGTTTTCTAACGTATCCTCCGTAAGCCACAAGGCAACGCTGTTTAATACGCTAATTTCTATTTCGGCAAATTTAGTATCGTTTTGGGTAGAGGTTGCCACAATCGTAGCCGTACCGTTTTTAAGCCCCGTTACGCGCACACTGCCCGTTAAACCGCTAATAACCTCTTCAGATAAGCTTACCGTGCCGTCGTCGTCCTTAATGCTAAACTCTAACGAACCGCGGTTTACGTTTGCTGTTAAGGTTACGTAATTAAGTGCAGGACCTACCGCGTCAAACTCTATATCCGTTTTTGCGGGAGTCTCAAACGTAACAGCCGTTTCCTCTGCTATGGTTACCGTAATAGTACCCTTAATATCGGGGTTATGCGTAGAGGTTGCCGTAATGGTAACGGTTTCACCCTCGCCCGCTTTAAGCGCGCTTACTAAGCCGTCTTGCGTTACGGTTGCGAAAAGCTCATTATCCGAATGCCACGTTACTAGCTTTTGCGCCGCAGGAATTCTTGCGGGCAATACCGTTGCCGAAAGTTGAACCGTTTCGGTTGCGTTTACCGTGCGGTTTCCGCCGACTATCGTTACACTGCTTAAAGCACGCGCGCCGTTCAAGTACGGGAACGCACCGGATTCAAATACCCAAATACCGTTTGCAAAGGTAGTCCACGCCGAAGAAGTCCAGTTAGCATGTGTAGGATTTTGCAGGTTAGCTTGAGTTACGCTGTTAACACCGTGTGAAGTTATGTTGTTAAGGGCGGCACTGCCTGCCTTAATATGGTAGTACGAACGCGTAGCCGTAATGTTAGACGCCGCTTGACCTACAACGCGGAATTGACCCAACGTATTTCTAGCTTCTAGCAAGATAATAGTATTAGTCAGCCTTAAACCGTTAGCCGCATGACAGATAACCGCCGCATAGTCAGGGCTAGTAGTATTATTGATGTAAATATCAAGCAAGGTATTTTCTATCGTACCCGTCGCAGCCCCAGCGAACATTATGCCAATGTTGCCTGTGGCTCCGGCCGTAAAGGTAAGCATAATGTTTCTTAATATTGCACCGCTTGTAAAGTTATTAAACATCGATTGTGCTAACCTAAAATTGTACACCTCGTAACCGTTTCCGTCGATTGTTCCGCCAAAGTCGCCAGGCATCCAGCTAGTACCTGTTATAGGGAATATTCCGCCTGAAGCACTAGCATGCGTACCCATATCAATATCATTCAATAACACGGCACGGTTGCCAGGGGCATAGCCAGGCGCATGTGCATTAGTCATAAACGTATTAAACTGCGCGGCTGTGCTAATTTTTACCCACCCTTCATACAGGTCGACAACCTTTACCTCAAAAGTATCCGACACTATGGTTTCAACGTTTTCTCCGTCTACAACATTTACAACGGTAACAGATACCGTAACCGTAGCCGTACCCAACGTAACGCCCGTTACCAAACCGTCCACAACCGAAACAATTGCGCTGTTAGAAGATTCCCATACAGCTTCTTCTACGGTGCTAGGCGTAGTAGCGGTTAAGGTAAAGGTACTGCCTACGGCAAACGTACCCGCTTGCGCCGTAAACTCCGCCTTATTAGTAATTTCTACTACCAACACAATAATAGTAATGGTGTCGGTAAGGCTATCGTCTACCAAAGAGGTTACCGTAACCGTCATGGTTCCGCTAGCAACCGCCGTTACTAAGCCCTCAGCGGTTACCGTAGCAATTAAATCGTCGCTACCCGTAAAGATAAAGTCGCCGTAGCTTATTAGACCTAATTGTACAGGCGTACCGAGTACGATAACTAAGCCGTTTTCACCAACCGTATTTTCGGTGGTAATGGTTACAGAGAAATCTCTTTCGGTAAGCGTAACGATACATTCGGCAATAACGTCATCATCGCCCGCAGTAACTACAGTACCGTCCGAGTTTAAAAGCGTTGCCTTAATAATAACGATAGCATCGGTATTTTCTAAGATTTCAATTAAGCCGTTAGAAGTAACCGAAACAATCGCATCGTCCGAACTTTCCCAAAGGATAGTATAGCCTTGCGGTGCATTGCTAGGCGTAACCGCTAGTTGAAGTGTATCTTTCCAATCTAAACCTTTGGTATTCTCATCGCTGAATATTTCGGTGTGGTTAAGCAATAAAGTAGGCAGTGCCGAAAAGTCTATAATTACCGTAAAAGTAGCCGTTAAAGAAGGTACATATTCACTAGTAATTATAATAGTAGCCGTTAATTCGTCGTCCGCCGTAGAGGTGGTGGTAATAGCAAATACATTGCCCGTTTGCACTATATCGTCTATTATATCGAACTCGTCCTCAACATCGTCCCAATCAAACGCTACATCGCCGTGCGAAATCAGCGCGGTAACTTCGGTAAAGCCGTTAGGGATTAAATTTGCACTGTCGCTAGACAAGCTAAGCGTTACTACACTTACGGTTATGGTTGCGGTTACTATCGCGCCGTTAATGTCAGAGGTTACCGTAACCACTACACTGCCGCTTGCGGCATTCGCATTTACCGTAAATGTACCCATTCCCGCATTAACCAGTCTGCCCCCGTTACTCGACATACTCCATGTAAAGCTGTTTATAATGTCGTCGCGGTTAGTGTCAAGCAACTCGCTCAAATCAAACGTATCGCCGCCCTTTACATAAACATCCGTTTCGGTAAAGCTTAACACAACAGGCGCGGCTACCGTAATGGTAACAGAATGAGAAACCTTACTGTTGCCGTTATGCGTTGCCGTAATAACCGCCGTACCGTTGCTTACGGCCTCAATTTCGCCGTCGGCGTTTATCGTAACAACACCCGCATTGTTGGTTGCCCAAATTACTCCGCCCGCATTTACAGCAGCGGTTAAGGTAGCTGTATCGCCGATTTCAAACGTTTGATTTCCGCCGACAATCGAAACGGTTGCGGCATTATCAATAAAGTTAGGAATTTGCCCATCTACAATGTTCCAGATGAATTCGTCATCCCACGCACTGTAAGTAGACGCTTGTAAAACGGTGGTTGCGGTTAAATTAGTTAAACCGTTAGTGGTTGTAAAGCCGCCTCCCGTAGTTTGATTGCGGAAGAAAGAGGCGGTTATAGTCGGAGCATTTGCACCGGCAACAGCTTGGAAAAATAACGCATTATTTCCTGTTCCTTGTGAAGTGCCCTTTGCAATAAATATCGAATTTTTAATCGTGCCGCCGCTGGCGTTAGAATTAGTAGCCAGTAAGCTTTTATGCGGGAAGCCGCCGATAAAGTTGGTTTCTATGCGGCAGTCTTCGATTGTGCCGCCGCTAAACATATGCATAAAAGATCTTTCCGCGCCTGATGTGTTATCAAAATCAAACCACACTTTTTTAATTACACCTTGAGAGGCTACGCCGCCGAATACATAACCTCCGTAACTGTTAAAATTGTACACACGGAATCCGCGCCCGTCTAAGATGCCGTTAAACCGAGGGAGTTCCGTTGAATGAGAGCCTACCGACACGCCGCCGCCGTTAATATCGCCCGTAAGGTAACCGTAAACACCTGTGTTTTCGGCGTTCAAGAAAGACATAAGCGCGCTAAAGCTAGAAATCTCTATAGCATCTTCGTACGGATTAGGTACGGTAAAGCTGCGCGATACCGAAACCGTGTCGCCGTCGGTATCGGTATACGCGGCAGTTACAACCGCCTCGCCAAACGAAACCGCCTTAATCAAACCGTCGTCTACCGATACAACACCGCCGGGCGCAACCGTCCATACGATTACAGGGTCTACAACCTCCGTACCGCCCGCTAAATCTAATTCGCCATTATTTAAATCGGCAGAGGTATACATGGTAACAATTACTGCATGTTGTTCGGATTCGCCTTCGTCGATTTCAAACACATCGCTGACGTCTTCGTCCCACGCTATCACATAGATACTGTCTTTAACCGTAACCTCACAGGTTGCAACTGCCTCGCCAAACCGTGCGGTTATATTTGCCGTACCGTTAGCAACGGCAGTAACTATACCGTCTTGCGAAACCGTAACAACAGCCTCATCGGTAGAATCCCAAATAACAGCAGGGCCGTTAGCGGTTGCGGTTAATTGAACTTCTTGTTCGGTAAGCATTTGTAAAGTGGAAGTGTTTAAGCTAACCTGCGGCGCAACAACCGTAACCACCACCGAACCGTCTGCCATGTTGCCCGTTATGCCTGCCTCTATTTTAATCGTAGCCGTACCTGCCGAAACAGCCGTTACAAGGCCAGTTGCGCTAACCGTTGCCGCAGCAGTATTATTAGAAGTAAAGCTTATTCTATCCGCCGCTTGGTTGGAATCATATACAATTTGTTCGGTTCCGCCGGGAAACAAACTTATGGTTGAGTTAGTAATGGTTAAAGTAGCGGGGTCTTCGCCTTGCGCCACTTCAACTACACAGCTAGCGGAATGTTCGCCCGCGCTTACCGTAATGGTAGCTGTTCCTGCATTATGCCCGCGCACAATGCCATGCAACGGGTTATTTTGGACAGGGGCTATCGAAGCAATCGAAGAATTACTGGATACCCATACAGGCGTCTCAATAATATCATCACTCATCTTTAAAACAAGAGTTTGCGATGCTTGCCCAAAGCCGCCCACAATCGACAGCGTAGTACGGTCTAATTCAAAAACCGTTTTAGGCGGGTCATCACCACCACCAGGTTGTGGCGTCGGGGGTTTACACCCTGCCGCAAACGCACATAGCATAAGGAATACTGTTATAAATGTCAGTATCCTCTTAAAACCTTTCTTTCTCATAAAATTTCTCCTCCAATTTAATGCTAGATTTATAGTAGAATATCATAAGTATAGCACCCCCCCCCCCGCCTGTCAAGCATTTTTTACAATTTTTTTTAAGACAATTTTTGTCAGTTTATTTCTATATAATTTGTCCGTTTTCCGCTATATATATAGTATACAAATATGGTTAGCTTATGGTTCATTTTCCTTTATATATAAGGCTTAGACAAAAAAGTCAGCTTTCCTAATATATATAAGTAGTATATAAATAGGTTAGTTTCCCTCTATACAAGTATATGTAATTTTTCACAACATATCCACAAAAACCTCCCCCCCCTCATTGTACTCTAAAAACTAACCATTAAAAAATTCCCCTCTTTGAGGGGTGCCCCACAGGGGCGGGGTGGAAAGAACGCAAAGAAACTTGACAAGCATGGTATAATAGTATAATATAGCCCTTTATTTATAGAGAATACAAAATAGATATAAAAATGCCAGCTAAAAATTTTAAAAATTAACCGTTAAAAAATTCCCCTCTTGAGGGGTGGCTGCGTAGCAGACGGGGTGGAAAGAAATTCCCCCAAAAAAGGATGCAAAAAGGATGCAAAACAGATGCAAAATTTCACGAACACCCCGCATCCTTTCCGAATATATCATACCATGTTCACCCCCCGAAATCTATCAGAAAAGCCCCTCATTCTCTCTCCCTATTGCCGCGTTTCCACCGATTCAGCCGACCAAATCAACTCTCTGCAAAGTCAGCTAACCTATTTCACACAGCTAATAAACAGCCGCCCCAACTGGACACTGGGAGAAGTTTATTACGACGAAGGCATTACAGGCACCTCAACCAAAAACCGCATAAGCTTTAACCGCATGATTGAAGACGCAAAATCGGGCAAGCTGCAAATGATTATCACCAAAGAGGTATCGCGTTTTGCCCGAAATACCGTAGATACCCTTTTCTACACAAGAACACTTAAAGCGCACGGCGTAGGCGTTTATTTTGTGTTAGATAACATCAGCACCCTAGACCCCGACGGCGAATTGCGGCTGACGCTTATGGCAAGCCTAGCGCAAGAAGAAAGCCGCAAAACCTCACAGCGCGTAAAATGGGGGCAAAAACGCATGATGGAGCGTGGCTTTGCCTTTGGCGGCAGTACTATGTTCGGCTTTACTATAACAGACGGCTGTATCGCCGTTAATCCCAAGCAAGCCCCCTATGTGCAGTTAATTTTTGAGCAATTTTTAGACGGCAGCAGCTGCTATACCATCGCACGGCAGTTAAACGAAATGGGCGTGCGCACCGTTAAAGGAAAGCTGTTTAGCCATTGCAGTATCCTGCGCATTTTAAAAAACGAACGCTATGCGGGCGATTTGCGTCAACAAAAAACGCATACCCCCGATTTTTTAACGCACAAAAACGTAAAAAACAAAGCAGAAAACACGCTGTATATACCAGATAACCACCCGCCCATAATAGAGCGCGCAGTCTTTATTAAAGCGCAAGAGTTATTAGAGCGCAAAAATCATACAACAGACCCCCTAACACCGCGATTTAGCAACCGATATTTTTGCAGCGGAAAAGCGGTTTGCGGCAATTGCGGCGCAACCTTTATCCGCAGTCAGCAAAAAAGAACAGACGAAACCAAAAGCTATTCATGGCGCTGTGCCAACGCGGTTTTTAACGGCAGTAAAAGAGCCGACGCTTTCGGCAAAAGTATAGGCTGTAAAAATCATAGAATTAATGAAAGAGTTTTATTAGCTTGCTTAGATGCGGCAATCAAATTCGCAGACATTGACACGGACGCACTAACCAAGGACATATCCAAAATATCCGCCCCTCAAATCTTGCGCGAAAACCCCGAAACTGCCCCGCTTTATAGTAAAATTGCCGATTATGAAGCGCGCAAAATCAAAGCGATTGACTTAGCCGTACAAGGGCTGATTAGCAGCAGCGATTTAACAAAGCAGCAAAGTATGTATAACGCGCAAATTGCCGAACTGCAACAAAAAATTACCCATGCAGAAAAAAATTGCACCAACCTACTGCCCAATCCAAACACATCCGCGCTTGCCAAACGCAAAGCCCTACATAAAATTGAGGTTTTTCAAGAAAGAACCCTCATTTTCCACCTAACCTCCGTCCCGCACAATATCCAAATTGAATACAGCGTTTCAGGACGCACATCCCAAAAATCCGACACCTATACCGTACATATAGATAGTATAGGTATTACCCCAAAAGTAATTGTCTAAATAGATTGCTTAAAACTTAGGTTCAGACGCCTTAGCAGTTGTGTTTTTTTAGAACGTGTGTATGGGCTTTGGCTGTAACGCCGCAGGCGTAATCGGCGCGCGCATAATCGATTCCCCGCGTGAGCGCAACATTGCCATTATTACCAACAATTTTGTACCATGTAACGGGCGTTTTGCGCCACCGCACTTAGGGCAACAAAATAAAAAGCAAAAATTTCCATAAAAAACCTCTTGAAATTGTATTCAATTTATGATAAAATTTAAGGTAATGAAAAGTATCCGCAACAAACATATACATACTGCACAAAAGATTATCACTATTGCGCTTTTATCTGTTTCGGGATTAAGCTATTTTTCGTTTAACTATTTTCATTTGTTTGGGCATATTCAAAGCTTTTCGGATTTTTTATTTTGCTTACTGCAATGGGTAAAATTATCGGGGCTTGTTATGCTGCCCGCCGCCGTGTTTTTAAAAACAGAGCGGTTTACCGCAACAATAAAATGGTTGCTGGTAATCACGCCGCTAGCAAGCTTAGGCTTTATCATGCGTTACATAGGCCTGCAACATACACCCGCGCATCTGCACCAAGAGCTATACGCGCATATCAATAGGTTTATGCCCGTTGCGCTAATCGCCGTATTATTTGTGTTAGAGGCCTTATTGCTGGCAGCGGCGGCCGTGCTGTTTTGGGTGCGGGACGGGCTTAAAATACGTGTTATGTCTGACATAGGCAATAAAAACACGCCTGCGCAAGCGGTTAAAAGAAGTGTTTTATCGTTTTTACCCGTGTTTTTCTGTGTTATCCCCCTCAACCTTTTTGATAATGTGGTACGGCTTTTCCCAGAAAGCGTATACAACTTTTTAAAATTCGGCAACTTTACCATGTGGCATTTGGCAGTATTTCAATTTGTATTTTTAGCAACCTTTTTAGCCTTCCGCTTTTTAAAGAAAAAAGACAGCGCGGCACGGCGCAAATATTTAACGGTGTTTTGTATCGCCATGTTAGTTCAGTATATGAATAAAGCGTCCATGCTAATCGGAGACGGCTACAACGTATACTACACCGTTTTAGCGTTTATTCCGCTGTTTATCTGCAACATAGGCGTACTCATCGCGGCATTGGCCGTATTTGTGTGGAAAAATAAAACCCTGCACAACCTTTCGTTCTTTGTACACGCGGCAGGCGCACTCACCGTATTTTTCTACTTCGGAAAAGCCGAGATGTCTAACTACGGTACGGTGCTAAGCTACACCTTTTTATACTTTGCGTTTACGCATTGTGCGCTGTTTATGGTTTGCGTACTGCCCGTATTATTAGGCGAGCATAAGTTTAGCATTAAAGGAAAAGGTTCACTTGTTCCGATGGCGTACTACGCAGGCGTAATACTTGTAGCCGCGCTAACCAGCGAAATTATTACTGCCGCAACCGGCGCGCTGTATCTAACCTCTCACGGAGAGGCGGCGGTAATATATCCAAACTTCGCTTTTACACAAAACTCCCCTATCGCCAATTCGCTGCCGAAGCTTAATCTAAAAATCGGTGCGTTAACGTTTGATATGCTGTATCTTTCTATTTTGTTTTTAGCCTATGTTGCTATATTCTTTATATATTATGCGGGCTACTACGCATTAATAGAATTACGCAAAAAACGAAATCCTAAAACAACTTTAACCGCAGAAACAGACCCCGCAACAATATTATCCGCTTTGGCAGAAACTGCCGCCGCCGTAGATGCAGAAACAACAGAAATACCAAAAGATACCCTACTTGTAGACGAACCCAAAAACTAATACAAATTTTTATATACCTATCGCTTTTTGTTTGACAAACGCAATTCAACTGTGTATACTAACCTATGCAAGCACCCGTAGCTCAACTGGATAGAGCATCCGGCTACGGAACAACCGCTGTGTGTTTGCAAACTTGCATTATAGGCGTTCAAACGATGCGAAAGGGCGGTTTTAGGGCAGCTTACAGAGTACCCGAAAATAAAAGTCACCCGAAAAGTCACCTTCGCGAAAAAAGCATTTTCTTAACTTAATCAGTACGCACCCGTAGCTCAACTGGATAGAGCATCCGGCTACGGACCGCACGTTCCAAGGTTCGAATAAAATAATTTAATAGCATCTGCACCCGTAGCTCAACTGGATAGAGCATCCGGCTACGGACCGGAAGGTTTGGGGTTCGAATCCCTCCGGGTGCGCCAATAAAGCCTTTAAAACATGCGTTTTAGGGGCTTTTTCATTTCCTTTTTGTATAAGATTTATAAACTCATTGTGAGGTCTACGATAAAATCTGCTTCAATCGTAGACAGAATTCCCGTTTTTCAAAAGTTGCAAGTTTCTTAATTTTTCACGCCGTCTACGATACGGTCTACGATTTCTGCAAAATTTCTGCAACCGCGATTTTCATGCGCACATGAAAAAAACCCTACCTAGCATCAGCAAGATAGGGTTTTTCGTTTAATCTATAATTAGTGCATCTCATAATTCCCGTCGCTCTCTGTCTCCGACAAACTTCGCAAACCCGCTTTCTGTTCTAAGAAAGCTATATATTCGTTAAAATCATCATAACCCTGTTTTTTCATATTGTCGTAAAACTCTTGAAGCGGATTATAGGTGGACTCTTGGGGCTTGGGAATCGTTTCCGTTCGTTCGGGGGCAAGCGCTTTGAATATGGCGTTTGCGGATTGTATCTTCGCGCTGAAGTCGAGATGGGAATAAACATCGGCGGTGGTCGAGTAGTGGGAATGACCCAACCATTCTTGTATCTGCTTCATTTGGATTCCGTTGGCAAGCATGATGGACGCGCAGCTATGGCGCAAGTCGTGAAAGCGTATATGCTTTAAGCCGTTGTTTTTGAGAATCTTGGCGAAGTTATGCGTTACGACGTCGGGGTATATCAGCTTGCCGTTTTCCTCAACAAACACATAATCGAGATAATCTTGGTTATATGATTTCCCGTAGAACTTCTTGTTTTCCTCGACTTCTTTCTTATGCGCTAAAAGCAATTCTTCTATTGCGGGAATCAGCGGCAGCGTGCGCCGACTCATAGCGGTTTTTAATTCGTTGCTCTTTTTAACCTTGCTTCCGACAACCAATACCTTGTGGTTGACGGAAATTGTCTTGTGGTCGAAGTCTATCGCTTTCCACCGCAGTCCTATAATTTCGCTTCGTCTAAAGCCGTAATAACCCGCCATTTTAATCAAAAGCTCGAACCGATTGCCCTCTATGACTTCAAATAACTTCGCCATCTCTCTTTTATCGTAAAAGTCCAATGAGGGCTTTTCTCTTAAAAGGGGCGGCACATAATCATAGGGATTGTCGGGAATCAGTTGGTCTTTACGCGCCTGTTTTAACGCGGGGCGGATTATATTGGCGAGATGACGAATAGACGTATCCTTTAACCCCAATTCACGTTGCTCCGCATAAAAGTCCTTTATTTCCTCGTCTGTAACATCTATAACACGTAGTTTGCGTTTATCGAAATAATCCTCAAGTTTTTTTATGTTGCCCTTATAGCTTTCATAAACTTGGGGCGAAAGATTATCCTTAATGTTTTCCACATATAAATCGCAGTATTTCGGGAATGGCATAATGGCTTGGCTCTTATCTACTTCTTTCGGCTTGCCGCGCCGCTCTATCTTCTCTTTGGCTTCGGCTTGCGTTTTTTCAAATCGTTCAAGTTCTCTATTTAAGATTTCTTTCGCGGCTTTTTTATTCCCGCGTTCGGGCAACTTCGTGCTTATCCATTTTTGCTTCGGATTCCCGCTTTCATCCGAATAATAAATAACTGCTTGCCACACGCCTCTTTTTAACTGCAAGCTTCCGTTCATTCGCTTACCCCCGAATTGACAAACGCAATTACGGCATTCTTTTGTATCTTGTAATCCCTGCCGACCTTACGCGATTTTATCTCGCCCGACTTAACAAGCTTATAAGCCAAGACGGTTCCTATATTCAACATTTGCGAAACCTGCTTAACGCTTAGAATATCCGGATAGTTTAAAAATAACGTTTCCATCGTTCTCCCCCTTTTCTTAATTACATTTCAAAGCCGCCTTGTTTTACACTTGCTTTCGCCGCTTTATCTTGTTCGCGCTGATTCAACCTTAAAGATTTCAGCGTTATGTTCAAATCGCCTAAACCTTGTCTTCGTAAATATTTCCTAAAATTATGACTGATGCCGGAATAGGAACGCAAGCCGCTTTCGTCGTTTCCGAATGCCCAGTCGCCTTCGGCAGTATAAGAACACCTATTTCTTTTTTGCTCCCGCTCTCTGTGTTTTTTATACTCGGCTAAAACCTCCGCCGCAGAATCCGAAAGCGGCAATTCTCTGTTCGCTGAAGGCGTCTTATAATCTACCACTTGATTGCCGAGCGGGAAAACATACTTGCTTACTTTAATGATTTTGTTATCCAAATCTATATCCGACCATTTTAACGCTAAGAGTTCGCTTATCCTTATTCCGGTATTCATAATGGTTAAACAAACTGGTTTCCAAAAGCGATGACAGCAAATTGTTTCCAATAGACTGTCATAATCTTCGCGCGCTAAAGCAATGTTTTTACTGCTCATAGTTCCTTCCTCAAATTAACAGCCGATAGAAACCGGTGGCCCGTTACTTTTTTGTGATGTTTGTGATAAATATCCACGAACGCGTTCGCTTGATTTAACTCGATATGCTTAATCTTCATTCGAAATCTTGCTCCTTTTTTTGATGTCCTTGCATTGGCGTATTGAACTTTCTTTGTTTTGGGGTTTATAACTTAGCCGACAGAATTATTCTTGGGATAAGAATTGACCCTACTGCTGAAGGGCAATTATTAGAAATTGCAAAACAGAAAAATCTAAGTGTAGTTAAACAAGTAGTAGACTACTCTGGTTTTCGCTTGTATCATAAAAGAATCCTTTAACTACATTTCGGAGTTTGTTGTTTTTTGTGCAGGCTGCAAACCGAGCGCGTTGGCGATAAGGTTCGCTCCGTAGGTTGTGTCGCCCGTGCGCCTATCCCATTTATCGCGCATAAGACCGCTTGAACGGATAATGCGGTCAATTTGTGCGGCGTCCCTTGTCCACCATACGAGAATGGCGGCGAGCGCGAAATCGGCGTTGCTGTGGGATTGGTAATCGCTTGTATCCCCATTATATAGTCTTTGGAATTTTGCGCCTTGCTTGCTTTTCGTAATGCGTTCGATAAGCCCCTCGTCCGATTGCTCACAAGGAATGTGGCGGCTCGGACGCAATTGGACTTTGCGCTCCCCGATAAACTCGCGGTTGATTGCCGCGATTCTGTCCGAATAATCCGCAAGCGTAACGCTGTCGTTTAAAAGGTCGCCCGTCATGCAGATAAATCTTTTTGTATCATACATTTCCAAGCCTTTTGAATCGTTGCGTTTTAATGCGTTTTCAGGCAAGTTGCCGCGCACTAGAATATGAAGCCCTGTACCGCTTACGGATATTTCTGCAAAAGTATCGGGCAGCAGTTTTAAAAGCTCTGCCGCGTTCTCCGAAAGAATTTTGCCCGTATCTTTATCTATTGCATGGTCTATGTCTATAAAAACTATGCCGCTTGTAAGCGCGAACACAAGCCCTTGAAATTTATATTTTTCGCAGTATTGTTTCGCGCTGTCAAAATCCGTCCAAGTATCGGGGTTGTTGCAATAAGCAAATTTGCCCGTAACGGGACTGATAATAATTTTTCTAAACTTGTTTTCATTCTCGTCCCATTTAAGACGGTAACAAGACCACTGCGGTAACGCTTTCATTGCTGCGGGAATATTATTAAAATTCATAATTTTGCCTCCTTTTTTAAATTGAGGCAAGCCGTCTTTGGCTTGCCTCAAAGTAGTTTTTATTGATTTCAAATCCTATGTAATTCCGTTTCAAGCGGATACAAGCCTCAGCTGTTGTCCCGCTGCCCATAAACGGGTCAAGAATTGTGTCATTTTCTTTTGAACTGTTTAAAATAATATTTGTAATGATATTCAAGGGCTTAATCGTAGGGTGATTATATAGCCGCTTGTCTTTTACATTTAACGGTTGGTGATAAACCGTCCGCGCCGTTTCGTATCTGATGGGCTTACAGTAACCGCCTTTGCGGAAATATATACAATATTCTTTATCCGCTAGATACTTATTGCTGAATAACGGCATGGGGTTGGTTTTGCTCCAAATGAGGATTTCAAACGAACAGCTGTGTTTGTTTACAAAAAAATCTAAGTATTGAACAATTTGCGCACCGTTGCACCAAACATAAATATTCGGCGTTTTCATTAAAGCCCACATTAAATTTAAACATTCTTCGGCAATGCCCGCGGTTAAATTATTGTTGTATAACTCATCGCTTACTTGCTGTTTCTGTTTTGCCAATCTCGATGAACCGCCTGCTTTAATTTCCTTGATATAGTACGGCGGGTCGGTAACGATTAAATCAACCTTCATTCCCTGTTCCTTTATTTTTTGCATACCTTTAAGGCAATCAAGATGATAAATATTATTGATTTCTAACACTATTCACCTCAAGCCATTTCATCTTCCGTTTCATGTAAAAAATCATATTCACCGTTTACAAAGCCCGTCATTTCGTCCCAATTATTTATTGAACTATACTCATTAGATATATAACAATCGTACAAATAGTCTATAATCCCCTGCCCTTCTCCACAAAAATACTCGCATACATTTTCCTCTAAATCGTTATCAAGGCTTCCCAAATACTCATGCAGCGAAGTATAAAAACGAATTTTGTACGCGGCATAATATACCTCTCCAACGCTTTTTGCAAGCATAGTTGCTTTGAAATTTTCATAGTTTTTATCAGCATTCAAAGCTAACTGAGCTTTGAATATGTTGTTGTTTGTATAGGCGTTATCAAAAATTTTTGTATCGCTTTGTAAGGATTCTTGTTGAAATTCGTTAAAGCTTTTTTCCGCATTGCTGCTTAGTTCTTCTTTATAACTCATTGGTTAAGCCTCCGTTTTGATTGAGTTTTTTTGTCTTTGCACATATACCCGATTTCTTTTAATAGGCGTACTTTTTTATTATCGGGCAGCGGCATAAAGGCGGTGCAGTTAAACTGCGGGTCGGGACAAATATAATTTATAATTTCCATATTTCTCACATCTCCATAGTGTCGTTAACAGTTTGATTGTTGGTATTAAACCATTCGTCTAAATACTTTTCATTATCTTCGTCTGCTGCTTGCAGGAGGCAATGTGTTTGATTGTTTTGCCAAAAATCTAACTCTTGCTCCACTATCAACCACGACTCATGTTCGTAATCAAAGTTTCCGTTTTCGTATACGATAAAATGGTTTTCGCCGCTATTGACTGTATAATCTTCTGCAACTTTTTTAAATTCGTTATCCCACCAAAAATTATCGCGCATGGATTCTTTAATGCTGTTTTTCATCATTTTCCGTGCTTTTTCTATGGTACTAAACACTGCTGTTATATCTTCGGATTCTGCCCTATTCGCAACGCTGTACTGTATTAAAAAGACTGTCTGATTTAGTTTTGAATTCATGCGTTTACATCTCCATGTTGTGCGACGGCACTTTAGCGGCTTCCTGCGTAGAATTATCTGTTTCTAATGCGCTTAATTCATCTTTGTAATATTCAATAGTGCCGTCAATGTTAGCCCATATTCCATACTCCGAATCAAATTTTCTTCGGTAGCGCGTTGCGAACTCTTCCATAAATTCTTTATTTTGCACAGCTTTTATATAGCCGCTTTGAATCAAATGGCCTTTGCAATCTTCCAAATCGCACTCGTGCTTATAAGCACTGAATAAATAATCTTTTGTAGAAAAAGACAATGCGTTATAAAGCGGTTCTTCGTGGTCGGCATTTTCTAATTCTTTTAAAAGGTCTTTAACTTTCATAATTTCTTACATCTCCGTTTCACTTTTACTTAGTGAACCTTCGTCTATTACGCCGTATATGTCATCGGCATAATAAGCGCATGAAAACGGATTGAAAATTGCTGTGCATTTAATCCCATCTTGCGTTTTAACATGGTACACTGTCGTATCGTTTTCAGTTTTAATATCTATTATTTCGACTTCTTCCTTTTCTTTATTTTGACCATCTGCTTGTCTGCTGTGGCGATACGCCATTACTTTTTGCATTTATCTTTACTCCTTACATACTAAAATCTGTTTCGTTTGTTTCTTCGCCGTCAACTTCATAATCCTCGTCAAGATAAACTTTGTCTTGGTCGGTATTTAAAGACGCGCAAAATAACGAAAGCTGAACCGTTTCGGGCGGGATTTCCTGCATCCTGCAAACGCACCTTTGGAAAGAATTCAAATAACTTGCCGGATTTTCATGCCGCCGCATTTCAATAAGCTTATCTTCATTGATACTGCGTTCTAATCCGCTTACATAGCCGATGATAGTATCCATGCAAAGCTTGTCCCGCGTCTTTTGCGTAAAGTCTTGGCTGTGAAGCAGCATATATTGAAAGTTTTCATCAGCTTTATATTCCGCCAAAGACGCTTTTGCATTTGCGCGGATTTCATCAGAACGCGCCATATACTTGTTGTGTATTTCGGTCGGCACTTCATTAAAATAAGCGGTCGGATATTCTTCCTCCGACAGAGTTTCTTCAATCTTTTCGCGATAATACAAGATGTGATTGCGAACCAAATTAAGACCGTAACCGTCTTCCCAACACGGGTCAGAACCGCCGTATTCGTAAAGGTGCGCCCATCTTTCATAGGATTTTTGGAGTTCAAGGGCATAATTTTCTTGTTGTTTTTTCTTCATTTTTCACACCTCTACATGGAAAGACTAGATTGAATTTTCGGCTCGTCGCTTTCAAAATATGCACTTTGCTCCTCATCCGATTCGTCAAGCTCGGCGGCTTCTTTATTTGTTTCGTGTTTAAATTTTTCATCGTCTATAACGGGCGCAATTTCTGATTTGTTTAAATCAAGCTGCGCGTCAATGTCCGCAAGCTCGCCGGACAAATCCAAAACTTTTTGCTCATATTCAAACGGTTTTTTCAACTCCTCTTGTGCGGCTGTCAATTCTGATTGCCGCGAAGTCAACATTTCCTTTGCCGTTGCAAGATTGTTTTCCATGCTTTTAAAAAAGTTTTCTATGCGCGTTAAAGTTCCCAATGCACTTTCGGAAGTCTGCACACGATAGCTCCCCTGTCCTTGAAGCAGCACATAAGTGTCCGCCATGGCATCTGCAAATTCGGGCGAAATATCAAAACCGTTCATCGAAGCGATTTTTTTGCCGGCATTTGCGTTAGAAATGTACCTATGTAATGCTTCCGCTGCCTCTCTGCGCTCGGTGTAAGGTTTTCCGTTCACCGTTATATAAAACTCGTCTGTTAAATTATCATTGCGCAAAACTATATCTGCGTGATAATCCGTAATTTTTTTTTGAGCGTTCTCTATCGCTTTGGGCAAATAAGCCCTAGTATTATCTTGAACGGCGTAGCGGTTCGTCTTATACTGCGCTTGTAATACGCGCAAAGAACCAAGCTCGTTTTCCACCTCGAATTTGCGTTTGATTAAAGGGTTCGCGGAAGTAATAGCCTTAATCTCCGAATAACTTAAAGTGGCTTCGTCTATATCGGAGGCCTCGCGTACAGTCAATTCACCTTTATTGATTTGCGAAATAAACTTCTGCTTATTTTCTAAAATTTGATAGGAATACGCGTCAAAAGTCCTTTCGGTAACATAGGTGTAAATATCAATTTCGGGGTTCTCGTTACCTTGCCTTATACCCCGCCCTTCTCGCTGCTCCATATCAGAAGGACGGTACGGGGTATCAAGATGGTGTATGGCTTTCAGCATATTTTGCACATTCGTACCCGCACCGCATTTTTCCGTACTGCCGACTAATATTCGTACTTTTCCGGTTCGGACATTATCAAAAAGGACTTGCTTTGCAATATCGCTTTCTGCCTCGTGGATAAAAACAATTTCTTTTTCGGGAACTCCCATACTTACAAGCTTTGTCTTTAAGTGGTTGTACACATCAAAATCCTTTTCGGAATCGTAATCTTTAAATGCTTTTTTCGGCGTGGATAGGTCGCAAAATATTAACTGCGTCCTACGGGTGCTTTTTGTTTCGTCCCAAATCCTATATAAATTTTCTGCACATACATTTACTTTATGCTGCGGGTCATCTATCGCGGACGGATTGAAACAACGGGGGTCAAGCGCAAGTTTTTTTCCGTCGCCCGTTACCTTTAACATATTATCGTCCTGCGGATTAACATTGCCGTAGCTAATCGCTTCGGCACGTTCCGCAATGGTTTCATTCAGTTCTAAGATAATATCGGTAGGCTTGATGGTGATTACCTTTTTATTCGCTTTCGGAACGGGCAGGTTTAACATATCCTGTGTTTTAACATCTGCAAAAGACCGATACATTTTAAGCAATTCCGGCAGATTAACAAACTTAGCAAAGCGTGTGCGTGAACGGTAGCCTTGTCCGCTCGGCGCAAGCTCTAACGATACTACCGTTTCACCGAATACCGCCGCCCAACTGTCAAAATAATCTAGCCCCGCTTTTTCTAAAGCACCTTTGGCAAGATAGCTTTGCATGGTATACATTTCCACCATGCTGTTGCTAATCGGCGTTCCTGTGGCAAATACTACGCCCTTTTGTCCGCCGTGAAGTTCTTGGATATAGTCGATTTTCATATCCAAATCCGCAGCGCGTTTCGACGCCGCATTGGATATACCTGCCACATTATTCATCTTAGTAAAAACGAATTTATTTTTGTATTTATGCGCTTCGTCCACAAACAAGTAATCCACGCCTAACTCTTCAAATCTAATTAAATCGTCTTTCGGGCTTGATGACAAGGATTCAAGCTTGGCTTTTTTATTCGCTAAGATTTTTTCCATTATCTTAACGGTATACCGTTTTTCACGCTTTAACCGCAAATCTTCAAGCGCACATTCGATATTACGGATTTCTTCTTGAATTTTGCGTTCCTGCCGTTCTTGCGAAATAGGAAGCCTTTCAAATGAGGACATTGCCATAACCACCGCGTCCCAGTCGCCCGTAGCGATACGCGAAACGAACCTTAAACGGTTTTCTTTTTCAAAATCTTTTTTTGTCGCTATTAACAATTTCGCATTCGGGTACAGCGTTCTAAACTCGTTTGCCCATTGCATAACCAAATGATTCGGCACGATAATCATGGGCTTTTGAGCAAGCTTTAACTGCCGTAATTTCATTGCAGCCGCTGCAACTTCAAAAGTCTTTCCCGCGCCGACAACATGGTGCAATAAAGTGTTGCCGGAAGTTATAATCCGCTCTACTGCGTCCTTTTGGTGCGGCTTTAACTCAATCAGCGGATTCATTTCCGGAAATGTCAAATACGAGCCGTCGTAGCTGGCCAACACAAGATTATTAAACCTTTCGTTATATTCTTGAACCAATTCTTCCCTGCGCACAGGGTCATCAAAAATCCATGCTTTAAAATCCTCTTGTATTTTGCGTAATTTTTCTCGTGCCGCTATGGTTTCCGGCTTATTTAAAACGCGCTTTTCTTTCCCGTTTTCGTCTGGCACGGTATCATAAATAGACGGCGTTTGCAGGTTTAATCCTTGCTCGTAAAGCTTAAAGCCGTTCATACGCGGCGTACCGTAAGTGTTAGCGGATTCAAAGGTTCTCGTGCCGTTTGATTCTACTTTCCATTGTCCTGTAAATGTATTAAATCCGACTGCTAATTCTCTTTCGTCAATCCAACGTATCTTAAACTTTTCAACCAAAAACCGTTTGTAAATTTCGTGCTTAATCCAACTCACACCCATTCTTACGCTTATCTCGCTTGCAGTAAGCGGTACGGGCTGCGCCTTGCTTAAAGCTTCGATATTCTTTTCAAATTCGGGCAGATAAGTTATTGCTTTTTGTGCAACGCTTAATTTTTCCCGTACATTTCCCGAAAGATATTCGGCGGCTGTTTCCCATCCGCTGTACTTATCCTCTAAGTCGGCTTTTGCGGGATTGCGGTAAATAATCCCGTCAAGTTCTTCAACAGCCCTGTCAAAACTTTTGCCTGTCAGTTGTTGAATCATTTTTAAGTCAACCAAACCCGTTTCATTTTTTGCAATATGCAGTGCCTCCAACACGGTTTCCGCGCTTTCGGGCCGCGAATATTTTCGGATAGTACGCGTGAAAAAAATATCTGTCTTATTTGCTCTTTGGGTAATTTCATCGTAATTTTCCAAAGACAGCAACAGTGTAAAATCCGCGTCGTCACGAAAAACGGTTTTGTTTATCTTTGAATTAAGGAAGCCGTAGTTCCAAACAAAACGGTCGTATTTGCGTGTTAAATTCTCTTGCGCGTTTTGCAGGATTTCGTCCGAACAGCCTTCAATTTGAATTTGTAAAATTTGGCGTACAAGGCTTCTAAGTTCAATCATAGCGATTAGCCGCTGCCTGTTTGAAAATGGGATATATTGCGGAATTAATTCCGAATCTACGCGCAAATAAACGGCGTCATCTACAAGTCCATAGCAATAATTTTTAATATCTAAGCCGTCGGCTAAAAGTCGCGGCTCAGCGGAATTTTCGGAATCCATGGGCGTATAGATATTTTGCGGCAATTTTTTAATCGCTTCGGCTAACGCGTCTTGCAAATCACGCCCGTCAAATTCGCAATAGGTTTCGTCCTCGCCGCCGTACATAGACATACCTTTTTTCATTGTTCCCAAAACCATATGCGGGTTGTCGATAAAATAACGGTTGAGCGGCACTCCGTTAGAGTTTTCTGAAAGCTCTAACCAATTACTTGATTGTTCCGTTTCTGGTGCGGCAGATTTTTGAAAGAATAAAATATCCGTTGTAACTTCCGTGTTAGCGTTTTCTTTAAAGGCGTTATTCGGCAAGCGTATCGCGCCTAATAAATTAGCGCGGCGATAAAACGATAGCCTTGCCGCGTTGTTAGCTTTGTCTAAAGTCCCCTTAGAGGTTATAATTGCGGCAATGCCGCCCGGACGAAGCTTATCAAGAGATTTTAAAATAAAATAGTCGTGAATAAATAAATTCTCGTTCTGATAATCTTTATCAAACACCTTGTATGAGCCGAAAGGTACATTCGTAATAACCGAATCGAAAAAGCCGTTTGGAAAGCTTGTTTTTTCAAAACCTGTTATTTGAATATTTGCTTGCGGATACAAATGCTTTGCAATTCGGCCTGTAATATTGTCAAGTTCGACGCCATAAACTTTAGCGTTAAACTCCGACGGCATTAAGCCTAAAAAGTTTCCCGTGCCAAGCGCAGGCTCTAATATAGTGCCGCCCGAAAATCCAAACCTTTTTAATGCCTCATAGATTCCGTCAATAACCGTTTTTGAAGTATAATGCGCGGTTAGTACCGAACTTTTGGCAAGCTTGTATTCTTCGGGCGGCAGCAGTTCTTTTAGTTCTTTATATTCTTTGCTCCACTCCGTATTAAGGCCGTCAAACGCTTGTGAAAGACCGCCCCAACCGCAATATCTGGCTAAAATTTCTTGCTGCGCGGAAGTCGCGGGCATTTGAGTATCTTTAAGTTCTTCTAGCAGTTTGATTGCGGCGATATTGTCCTTAAGCCTTTTTTTCGCGCCGCCGCGGTTTTGAAAAACAGCGTCCGTTAAACGATAGTTGTCAGCTCCCGATAAATAACCGTATCGAATACCGTTTCGTTCGCCGCCGATTTTGCCGCGTTCAAGGTTTTGACTTTCTCTAAGAACTCCTGCGGCGGGTTCGCCGTCAGTTGTTCGTAAATCACCGAAAACAAGGCTTTCGCCTGCCGCTCCGTTTCTTGCAGTTCCCCCTTCAATTTCCCCGTATTCAACAGCTCCAAAAATTTTGCCGGATAAGTTTCCTCTAAGTAACGCGCCCTCAAAATCGAATACAAGCTGCTCGGCAGCAGGAATAATTTTTTGTCTGTTCCGTCTTGTTTTGACATCATTTCCTAACCTCATTAAACCATCCGCGTATAAATCTTTGCGGACGGCGTTCTCAGACGATAATACTTCGTTCATTCTCCCCTTTCCTTATTTTACATTTCCATCGCATTGCTGCGGTGCTGCTCTTGCTTTTGAATAAAGGCATTCAGCGCATAACGGGCGTTATCGTTTAAAAGCCGTTGCCAACAGCCGTTAGACGGAGACCACTTAAAGCCCCTGCCCTTTAATGCTGTTCGGATTGTTTCGGTCGGTTTGCCGTCAAAGAATAATTGTAACCGCTTATCCTCATGGTTTTCTACAACTTCAAATCCGTATTTGCTAGTATCATATTTTCTTTCTTCACCCGCCGCACTTTCCTCGCGCTCTAACCCCTTTATCCTTTTTTCTATAGCACGCAGGTTTTGGCGATTGTTTGAAAGCTGATAGGCCGCGTAGGGCTGCTTATCTCCATAGTCGCTATTATAAATACTCTCATCTACCCTCGCGGCCTCCTCGTCCGTAAGCCTGCCATAGCCTTGCATAGTGCCGAATTGTCGAAAATGCTGATTAGCTTGCTTCATTTCTTCTTGCATTTTTTTTAAACCTTGTGCTTTCTGCGTTAATTTTTCAAGCGCGTTTTCATCATCCGACCGTATAATTTTACTGTACATTCATTTTTCTCCTTTTGCGTATTTTCATTAAACTACATTTCTAACCCGCCGTCGTTTTCCGGCTCTTTAATAACGGACTGCAAAAATTCTTGAAATTTTTCAAGGGTTGCTCTGTCCTCTATAGAATCTTCGGGCATAGACGGAATTTCGTTATATGCAATAAACTCTTTAAGCTCCTCGATTTGCTTATCCGTTAGACTAATGCCGTCGCCTTTTTTATCGTGCGCCATTATAACAAAATTTCCGCAAATAACATCATGCTCGCCCCAAAAAATATTTGAGGCTAAATTCTTATATTTGCCGTCCTCGTTGCATATAAGACCGACTCCTTGGGGAAAGTCGGGGTGCAAGACCATTTCAATTCTTCCCTCCACGATTTGTTGCAATGCCTTTAAATCGTTGTTTATTTCTTCTACCACCGGCGGTTTATCAACGCGTTTAATAAGTACGCGGATTTTTGAATTATCCATAACTATTTTACTCCTTACCTATCTACATGGAAAAATCACTATTATTTGAATCATTGTTAAAACCGTCAAAAAAATCTAAAAAGTTTACCTGCTTTTGTTTCGGCAGCTCAATTCCAAGCCTTGTTGCAAAATAGTTTATTATTTCGTCATAAGACAATATCCCGTTTTTTACGGGACAATACGGAGTACCGTCGCCGCTGTAACCGTAGCTGTAACTGAGGCTGTAAAGATAATTGTCTTTCCAAACACCGTTGTCGCAGTTGCGTCCGCAAACGCTCATCAAAACCTTTGTAACAGGGTGCGGAATATACGAATTATCTTTACCGTAATAAAAGTTATAATTCTCACGCGCTTCTACAGCGCGTTTAAACTCGAAATAATCTTTTTTAGTAAAGATATTTTCTATGTCAAAATTTTTTAATTTTTCTTCCGCCATAGCCGCTCCTTAGCTTGCGTAAGAAAGCAAGACCGTTTCCGGTGTGTGAAAAACTTGCTGAATCGCTATTCCTATCATTTGTTTCACTATATGCCTATCCTTTTGGGATAAGCATATAGTGTTTTGGCGCATTGTACGCAGTTTTTCTAAAAGTTCGGATTTGGATTTAAAGTCTATGGTTTCGATAAATGCGATTATTTCTCCGCTTAACATAATTTTTTCCTCCCCCCGATTAAGCCATTTCAGCTTCGGGTTTATTTCTCGTTCTCACGGTTTTCTTAGACGCAGATTGCAGCTCCTGTTGCAGCGCGGCCTCGGAGAACAAAGGGTCTTCCATAGACTCGTTTAAAGCTGCATAAGATTTTCTATTAGCACTGTTGGGAACAGAATCCGCGAAAATATCTTCTAATTCCGTCGCGGCTGCTTCTGCAAGTTTTTCTTGCGCTTTAACTTCGGTCATTGCGTTCTCCGCAGCCATAATCATACGCTGAGAAACCGAACGCGCCACGCCGATGTTATTTGCAAACTTATTAATGTCTGACTCGCTCATTTTGTCAAAGTCCGGTTCTTGAAGGTTTTGATTTTCTAAACCGAATCTTTTTGAAACGATTGCAGAAGCCGCGCTGATTTCAATCGCTAGGATTTCGGAAAAATCGTTGCTGTGCAGTCCTTTAAAGTTTTTTCGCTCGCGCCCTACAACCAAAGCCGCCGCGACTTGGTCAACTAGCGTTTTTAAGGTTTGCTCGTCGCTCATGCCTGTTTTTAAGGTTACGGTTTTATTTCTTGTATCTAATATTCCGTCGCTCGTAATCTCGGCGGTTTTGAACTCGTAAGATTTAAGTGTTCCTTTCAGCGCATCCGTAATAACGCTGTAGTACGGCTCGAAATTTTCTGTTTCGTTTAATTCCTCCTCTGTTTTGTTTTGGGTTTGTGCAATGTCAAAAACAAAGTTGATTTTGTAGCCTGTTACATAATCCGATTGTTTTGCGGTAATATTGCCGTTTTCGCTTTTAACCATGCTGTCAATAATAGGAGCAAGGATTTTAATTGACTTAGAACCTTTTTGAATATTACGCTTGTTGTAATTCCAACCGCTCATGGTATTGACTTTTGTAGCGTCGGGCTGCTGATGCAGAATCAGCATTTGATTTCGCAAAGAATAATTACCCAAGCCGGCCATGCCGTGGATAATATCCCTATACTTACCGTCTTTAATAAAGTTTCGGTAAGTTTGGTCCGCAAGGCTTACATATTCCTGCGGGTCGTATTTGGGCGTGTTCTGCACCAAAGGGTTGTTGGTTTCGGGGGCTTCAGTCATTGAGGTTTCCATAGATTTTGTTCTCCTTATAATAAAATAATTGATTTAAAAATTAGATTTTTTCTTTGCTTAAACTGCGTCGTTTGCTTTTGGTTCATTATTAAACAAATCTTCCATGAACGGGGTTGCAACTATCCGTATGTTCGTGCGGTTTGAGGGGCTTGAAATAAAAAACGCACAGCCGCGCGGGTTATATACGATGTTATCGCTTTCCGCTTCGTTGATTTGTCCGGCTTTTTCGTACAATGCGCACAAATCGCTCATATCGTTTGGAGAGAGCGAAAAAATAAGGGAATATTGCGACACATTTATAATCGCCATTGATTTTCTCGCTGTTTCCGCTGTCCCCGCAAAGTCTTTAACATTTTGCGTTATGACAATCTGCATACCGCTGTACTTGCGAATCCGCTTGCCAAGCTGATACATGAAATCCAATGCAATCGGGTACTTTTCGTCAATAAAAACATGGGCTTCGTCTACAACAGCAATAACCTTTCGATTCGTCCCGTTCTTCAAGTTATAATCTCGGTTTTTAATTACTTCGTTTTCAAGCCATTTTAAGACCAATAGCATCTGTGCGTTTGCCACGGTATTATTTTTGTTCGCCAATAACTTTTGAAAGTTAAAACACACAAAATTTTCTTTCGCGTCAAAGCTTGACGCGCCGTTCCACAATGCCGAATTGCGTCCTCCGCTTTTAAACTTAGAAATATAAGTAACTAGGATTTTTAAGCAAGCCTTTGTATACTCGTCTGTTTCGGTATCAAGCTTTTTGTCTATGAGGTTTGCTAAATCGTCCATAACAGGATAGCTTTCGGGCGTTAGCTTAGATAAATCCGTTTCAGCGTTAATCTCTTTTACCCCGTACAATTCAAGAATAAACTTGTTAATTAATTCAAAGCAATCGGCGTTCATGCCTTGCAGAATAAGCTTAAAAAATTCTTCTAAAAATTGCAGATGGGCAAAGAAACTGTTATGTGTTCCGTCCTCGTTTTCATCGTCTAACGAAGCGATTATTTGAAACGGGTTGAGTTTTCCAAACTTCGCGCTTGCAACATCTAATACTTTGCCGTTTAAAGACTGAGCCAATTTCGTGTACTCGTTTTCGGGGTCAAGGATAAAAACTTTTGTATCGCAAGAAGCAAGGTGCGTGAGCAGCATTTTCGTAGCGTAAGACTTACCCGAACCGCTCTTGCCGATAATAACCATGTTACTGTTTACATGGTCGTCGTCGCGCTTCCAAAAATCTATCAAGACCGGCAATTTGTTTTCGCCTAAAATAATCCCGTTGTCGTCTACTATCGCATTGCTGACAAACGGAAAACAAGCCGCTACGGAGGAGGACGGAATCCCTCTTGATAATTTAATTTTATTTTGAGCCGTAATGCCGCCGGAAAAATATGCGTCCTGCTGCCGTCCGAACATTTCATTAAACGACATACCCAGTTCACGCAATTTGCGCTTAACGCTTTTTTTAACCATATTGCTTCCTTTCTCGTCATACGCCGTGATTATCAGCGTAACATCAAACATAGTTTCGTTATCGTTTTGTAAGCGCACAAGTAAGCTGCTTAAAGTTTCGACATGAGTACTTTTGTCAATAATCTTACTCGCTTTCCCTTTAACTTGCGAAGATAACTCTATAATCGCATTGTCAATTCTTTTTATTGCTTTGCTTTTTTCAACGGCTTTTAGTTTCATTACGACTTTGGTATTCGGAATATCAAAAAGCTCCTCCCCCCATGCGTTATCTACTCTTAACGGGTAATCGCAAATAACAAAATGGGACAGCGCGGTATGGTCTTGCAGGGCTTGTTTCGCCTTAAACTCCAACGATTGCGGAATTATGTTGTCTATGGTTTTTTCTTGCCCCTCCTCAAACGGCCCACCGGCAACATACAGTTTAACAAATTCCATAAGCTTTTTCTTTTGCAAAATGGCTGCCTCTATTCCGCTTGAATTAAGCAGCTGCTTATTGTACTGCAACGAACTTAGAAGATTTTTTTCGTCTTTGTCAAACAACACAAAATAATACGCGCTATATTTAACTTGGTTTTCACTGTTCAAATTGTCTAACAAAGTCATGCGGTCTTGGATAATATCCATGCGCACTTCGTATTCGCCGTCTGTAATAATTTTATTCTCTTTATTCCGTATAACCTCTTGAATCCTGTCAAGTTCTTTGCCGATATGCGAATCAAGCGTAAAGGGTTTTTCGAGCTTCACAATACACGCTTGCCGATTACTGCCGATACTTTCCAAAACGGTAGTCATAGCTCCGTCGATAATATAATCTTGTTTAGAATCGCTCAAAAGCCGAAACTCTATCGGCTTAATTTCAATAACGCCGACAAGATTTCCGTCTTTATTGCGGATATAGTTTTCTTCAAATTTTTCATAAGGCACTAAGTTTTTAATCTCCGCACCGACATACTTGTTTTTGCTGAATATATGCTTTATGATATATAGCAAATTCATATAGATTTTTTCTTCGCCAACAGATAGGAACGTCGGAATCGAAACGCAAATAAATATCAACGCCATCACAAATTTGTAAGGCAGGTTGCTTGACAAAATCAGCGCGACTATGATTAGAACAATAAAGCCTAGCGCAATATCAATAAAGGTAATGCCTTTATAAAACTGCATCTTAACTTTTGTATTTTTCGGGATTAGCCTCACTTTTTATTTACCTCCTTCGTTGTGTTTTTTGCAAGGGCGTTTTGCGCAATTTTATTTATATCCGCTCCTGCGGACTTTGAATTTGTTGCACCGTTTGTTTGCTTAGGCTGCGAATTTTGTTTGCTTTGCGCCGCTTGCGTAACGCTATTTTTAACCGCAGTATTCTTATTCGCTGCCGTAGTCGGCTTTGACTTTGTTCTGCCGTCCTTAACTGCTTGCGTCGGATTAGTTGCCCAATCAAACGGTGCGTCTTGCCTGCCTTGCGCCGTTTGCTCCGCAGCCTTCCCGTTTGAAGTGCTTAGGTTAGGCTTAGCGTCGGATTTCGCGGCTGTTGGTTTGGGCGGTTTCTTTTTTACATCGGCGCGGCTCACAAGGCTAGTGCCTGTAAAAGCGTTCCGCATACGGGGTATAAAGTTTTTACCCATAGTAATCAAACCGCCTTGCGCTAAGTCTTTCAGCATACCTAGGGGCATGGTTGCCAAGCGTGTTGCCGCCCCTGCTTTTTGCATCGCTGAACGCGGCTTTGTTTTATCTGTGCTAACCTCGTTTTGATTCCGTTTGCTTTTAAAGCTAGACGCTAAGCCTCCTGCCATGCCTGCTCCGCGCTTTTTGTTTTTAATATAATCGCTGCCGCCGATTACACGACCGCCTGTGGCGGCTATGCCGCGACCGAACATTTTTCCCGCTCTGATACCCGAATGGATATTGCTGAGCATCTGTTGCGCCTCCTGCGCTCCTGCGTTATTTCCCGTCAGCTGCGCGATAACCATGTTTGCTTTCGTTACACTGAACGCGCCGCCTATAGTAAACAATAAACCCGTAAGGCCGTTATGAAACGAATTTCCGAAAAACCTTATATTGTTGATTTGCGGTATCACCAAAAAGAAAATGTTCATCGAAAGGATAATACCAAATGCACCCAAGATTTTTGCAATCAGCATTTCGCGCCAAATTCTAAACCTGCCGCCGTCGTCAATCGGTATTGTTGCCGCTGAAACGGGAGAAACAACATACAAAAGCAAGATGTCAAAAATCCGTTGAACGAACATTATGACAGCCATTACAAACATAACCAAAATAACAAGGCCACTGGTAATGCCCATAAAAAAGTTAATTCTCGGAACATGATAATAGTTTTTGACTGTCCAAAGATTGTTATAGTCCAATGTTCCGTTAATAAATTGCTGTTCGATTTGGGCGCGCTGACCCGACCAACCTATAAAGGCGTCCGTGCCGCTTGTAACAAGTATCTGTCCGCCTATGGTGGATTGCCCAAGCCCGCCTGTCGCCGCCAAAGTCATCGACTGGTCAATCGCGTTCATTATGACAGAGCTAAGCGTAATCCCCGCAAGCACAAGAAAAGGAATTACAAGAAATATAATCGCGGCTTGTCCGGATTTGACTAATATCTGTCCTTTTGTTTTTTTATGCTGTCCGTCTGCGGCTTCACTTCTTAAAATGGCGATAATGGTAAAAACAATAAGTAAAGCAACACCCACCAAAAGAATACCGAAAAAGGCCGTCCGAATACCATTGCTTGTAAGAAAATAGGATAGCAAATCATTTGAACTGCCGTTGGCTGTTACGGTATCAATGCCGATTAATCTACGAAACATTAAAACAATAAAATCTAAAATAGAACAAATGCTGCTTTGCAGAGCATAAAGAATATCGTAAAACCAACCGAACAGAAAATCGGTTATGAAACTCATAAAGTCCCTCCTCGTTTTGTTTTATCAGATTTGCTTTTTTACCCAGTTAAGCAATATCGGCATTGCTATTTTAAGGCCGACTATCAAAACAAAGATAATTAAAAATCCGATAATAGCACCTATCAAATCTTTTTTTGCTTTTTCACGGGAATTTTGTTCGTCGCTCTTTGCCATCTTAACGCCCAAGAAAACGCAATATATTGTTCCGATTGCTCCGACAATTGCGATTGCGGGAAACAATATTGCGTCTAACACTTCAAGGACAGGTTTAATAATAGGCGCGAAATCTACCGATGCCATGAATTTTTTATACAATTTAGTATCCTCCTTAATAAAGCGAAACTGGGTATCCCAGTTGTCGCAAAATTGTGGTGCGCCGAACCGAAAAGCGGTTCGGTGCGCCACTTCTTATGCCCATTCCTTTTTTCGTCCGAAAACCCCTATTCTGCGTCAGTTTCTTTTGGCGATGCCGATTGCTTTTCCTGCTTGATTTTCTTCTTTTTAGAACCGAATTTAATAATCTTTTTCTTAAACAAGAAAAACGCTACTGCTGCGGTGATAGCAAAGATTAAAATGACGATAAAGATAACGCCCGCCGCGTTAACTGTATAGTAAATTTCAAAATTAAATTCGGCTGTATTGCCTGCCTCGTCGGTTAAGATAATTTGATATAAGCCGGTTTCACTTAAAATATCGCCAAGCCTATAAGTAAATTCTTCCGCGTTACGGTATGCGGTTATGATAACTTCTTGAGACGGGTTAACAAGCCGTACTACTCCGCTAGTTCTGCCGCCGTTTACAACACCCTCTAAATCGGCGGTAAGCGGGTTGATTTGCAGCATTGTATTTTCAAAATAACTTTCTAAAACTACGGCATTAAAGCCGTTTCTGCACTTATCCTCTACACGGATTTTATAAAACCCTGTTGAATTGAAAATATATTCCAATGTGGAAATATTGACTTCATTTTCCTCATCGTCCGTTTGTAATAAAACCCAATCAGTGTTATTTACAGAATGATAAACGGCAAGAGTGATTAAATCAATTTCTTTATCCGTACTGGGCGTAACCGTTACTTCAAGCTGATTGTCGGTGACATTATTTAAGGCTTTGATTTGCGGGCTGCTGTATGAAATATAAAAAACAAACTCCGCTTTGCCAAAATGGTTAATGGCCTCGATAACATACTTTCCCGCTTCCAAAAGCGTTATTTCCACCCCAACGCCAATGATATGCAAAATTTCTCCGTCCGCGTTTCTTATTTGCGCTAACGCAAATTCATCGTAAGCGTCAAGTAACTTAACCGTAATAGCGTTAGTTAAATAATAGGCTTGTCCAACGTTTGCAAAATAATAATCTCCGTTACCGTATCTAAATTCTAAATCCGGCGCAGTTCCGACAATAATCAAAGTATAGTGATAGCTGTTTTCAAACTCGTCCAACACGGTTAAGGTATGTCTGCCTGCTACGGAATAAGATGTACCCGAAAGTAGTACGCCGTTTATTTTATAGATAAGCCCGTCGCGCAAACTAAGACTTTTTACTATTAAGCTGCCGTTTGTAAAGGGCTTAAATAAATCGTTGCCGGTGTAGCTTTGTGCGGGAACTTTATCCCAAAAATAAAACTTGCTTAGGTCTTTCTCGGCGTATGAGCGTATCACTTGATTAAGTCTTTCAAGCGTAAAATACGCGGCTTGTATGTTTGGGTTGTCAAATCTTTTGTAAACAAAAAACTCGCCGTGCTGTGCATTAACCGCGTCTTGTGAATCCATAACAAACCCTGTGTCCCATGTGCCGCTGTTCCATGTGTGGATTGTAACAAAATTTCGTTCTCGCAGCTCTGAAAAAGAAACGGCGTTCTCAAAGCTTTCAAAAGCATATACCTGTTGATTTTCGTCTTTTGCTTCCCACCAAAACTGGTTTGTTGTTACCGTTTCTATATCTGTGCGTATTGCGGCAAATACAAAAGTCCAAATATTGCCGGCCTCGTCCAACGATACAACCTCATACCTGCCGTTATTAATGGTTTTAATAACCGAGCTGTTTTCAACATAAACCCCGTTCACCGTAACTAAAATTATCGGTGCAGAGTTGGCGGCATATTCCCAATTAAGCGACACATCGTCAGTGGCGGTACTGCCCGTAATATTACCTAGTGTTACGCTCTTTGGCGTTCTGTCGATAATAACGGTTATCTCCCTCGATTTGTTGCCTGCGGTATCTGTCGCGTAAAAAAGATATTTATCTTCTTCGGTAATCGTCGCGCTGTCTAAAATAACGGAGGTTTCGTTGGTTGAAAATCTATGCACAAATCCCGTTGCCGTTGATTTGTCTACATGAAAGGTAATAAGATTGCCGTTAATAAACGCGTGGTTAAACAATTCCTCACCCTCATGTGTAACAAAAATTATAGGCGGGATATTGTCTAAGGTAACGATAACCGTTTCGGAAACATTTCCGCTTCTGTCAACGGCAAAAGCTTCATATCTTCCCGATTTTGTGATTGTGATAGTTGATTGAAAAAACCTTGTAAAAAAACTTTCCTCCGGCAGCCTAATATGCAGTTCCTCAATTCCGCTTAACTCGTCCGTTGCATAAACTTCAATGCGTGCAGCGTTAGTAAGCGCGTTATTTTCAAGAGGCGTATCCTCTGCATAAATTTTAACGATGGGCAGTCCTGTATCTTTTGTAATCATTGCGTGCGCTTCGTTTCCTGCATTATCTACGGCGCGAAACACATAGGCCGCGTCACTGGTGAAAATTTGATTTGTATACGGAATAAACGAAGCTCCTGCTATACTCACCTCAAACGCCCTAATATCGGCTATATTAGCCGCCGCGTTTGCCGATATGTTTTCTTTTACAAAGCTGCTGTTAGGAACTAACTGAGTGCCGGAGAACAAAGAAATACTCGGCGCGGTATTATCAAAGGTTACTTGAATATCAAAATCATAAAAAATTAATGTATCTCTTTCTAATCGAAAACGATAAATCACATAGGTTCCGATTTGCGAATAATTAAATAATAAGCTTTCATTCACATAACGCATTTCAGATTCTCCGTCGGGGTATTGTATAGAAATAAATCCCGGCTCACTTACCGCAACACCGAATCTTTGATTGGTAACCGTTCCGCTTGAAACGGTATTTTCCGGGCTGCCGATAAAAAGCTGAACCAACGGCTGCTCTCCCGTAAACGCGCTTGCCCTGATGCTGTTAGCGATTGAAACTATTATGATTAAAACTATCGCTAAAAGTACAGAGCCTAAAATCAACCTTGCTTTCTTCCCTCTTTTCTTTTGGTTGTTTTCTTCCATTACTGTTTTTAAATTCCTCCTAGTTGTGTGATTTTTTCTTTAATTATCATAAGCCCGTGCGATATTTTCCTGCGTAAAAGGTTAATGGAGTCTATTAAGTGGTCATGATTACATTCCATAGCGCGTGCGCCGGCAATATCCACAAATTTTAATGCGTCTAAGTACATTTGCTTTTCTAATAAATTTAATAAGTTTTTTAGTTCCTCACTGTCTAAAACCTCTTTTAAACTCCGCTCTGCTAATATTAAAATCTGTTCGTTATGTATTTCAAGCGCGTGGTTTCTTTGTTGCGGAGAGCCTTGCCGCATGGATTTCGGTCTAGGGGAATTGAAAAATCTGTTTCGTTTTTTCATACAATAAAAAACTTTTTCCTCGTCAAAGAATTTCCCTATGCGCGGGATTTGTACCGAACTGCCCAAATTAAACTTTGAAACTTTAAAGCTGGGAGTGAATTTTGCTTTTATCGGCTGAAAACCGAAAACTGTAACTATAGCGTTCCCCATATTGCTAGGGCTGTTAAGCTGCTGAAGTTCGGACGGATACACAAGCGGCCGCTCTTTAATCGACGCATTAGAATTAATGTCGTCTGCTTTTACCGTGTTGTAGCCGACATTACGGGTTATGACAGTATAATTTCCGCAGCGTTTTGAAAATTCCTCTATCGTTTTTTGGTCTGTTGTACCGATAAACACTTGTATATTACAGTTTGATTTTATTATCTCGGCAACCTTTTCATCATAAACTTTTGCAAGCTGCGCGTAAGACTGTACCACCAAATTCAGCCAAATATTTCTGCTGCGGCCTACCGTAATCATTTGTTCAAGCTTGTGGACTGCCGGCAGGTTTCCAAACTCATCTAATAAAAAATACACGGGGCGCGGCAAACTAAGGTCGGGATAAGTGTTTGCTTTTTTAACTAAATCCTTATAAGCTTGCAATAAAACTATCGAAGCGAGCTTGTGCCTTGTTTCCCGTTCGTCCGGAATTTGCAAAAACAATGCCGTCGGCTTGTCCGCAAAATCGTCAAATACTACCTCGTTTTCACTTGTAAGGCTGCACAACGATAAATCCGCAAATAAATTAAGCCTGTCGAATAAAGTGCTTAAATAGCTTCCACGCGTTTTTTCCGCGCTTTCTAAAACTTGTTTTGATAAGGTGATACTTCTTGAAACAGGGCTGCGGTTTTTAAAGTATTCCATCAAATCTTTACAATCATTGTCCGTGTTGGTCGCTACTTTAGAAAGGTTATAGAAATTAAACTTATCTTTCGTCATGCCGAGCTCTACAATGGCACTGTCCTCTAACATCGCTATCACAATCGCCAATATCATGTTCTTTGCGCCGCTTTCCCATATAGGTTCGTTCTTGTTGGTTATAGGGCAAAGAGCAGTGATAATATCGTTTAAATCCTCATATACAAGGTCGAATAAGCGTTGTTTTTCAACTTGAATAAAAGCCTTAACCTCGTCTTCTTCATAAAACTGCCGCCCCTCAAAATTGTAAGTGCCTGTTTCTTCACAAACCGTAACTTCTTCTTCAAGATGCAACATTCGCTGATACATTAAAAATGGTGCTTCTAACGGATTCCATTTAATCGAATTAAAAGGGTTTCTAAAGTCTATAACTTTTACCGAATAGCCTTTTTTTTCAAGTGCCGCCGCGTGTAGTATGTACAATTCCCCTTTCGGGTCGGAGATGATTAAAGACGGTTTGGATTTTGTTTCGCTTAGGATTTGTACCGAAGGATTTATAAAGGTTGTTGTTTTGCCCGAACCGGTTGTTCCGATTATAAGCGCGTGCGTATTTTTGGCGAATGTTACCGTATAATCCTGTCCTTCTTGTTCGGCGCGAATCGGTATTCCCGCCGCATACGCGCTTAAATTATTGTACTCCGCAACATCAAAGTTTTGCCGAATATCTGTTTCCGTCTGAAACTGCGCATGCTCTAAATTAGTTTTTACATTATTGTCGCGCCTGTGGCCTCTGATAATTTTGTTCGTATTTTTGAGCCAATAATGCTTGTGGTAATACATAAGCCAAATTAGTAAAGCGGCAACGATAAAAATTCCGCAGTAAATATAGGTCATTCTGTCTACAAGCAACGCTAAACTGAAACGAAAGCTAAAACCGTTCGCTACAAAACAATTAAGTAAAAACCCTGTCAGCCAACAGCCGCACGATACGATACCGATTATCGTTAAAACCTTTTTCTTTTTACTCCATTTCATACTGATAATTTTCCTCTTGGTTCTTTTCTTTTACTCTGTCAAGTTTTCGCATAAACTCGCTTAAAGCCTCTGCCGCGTCGCGTTCAAAATCTGAGTTAAGCTTTAAAGCGTAGCTAATAAGGCTTTTCAATGTGCGGCGGCGGATGCGTTTATTGGCAAGACGGTTTTGGGTAGTTCGTTCATTTCCCTTTATACCTTTCACCGAAGCAATAATCTGATTTCCTAATCGGCGGTATAAATCGGTTAGATATTTATCCGCAACTAAATACCCGCCCCACTCAGCTTCGTCAATTTTGCTAGCTTTAAGCATTTTTAAAGTGTCTGTGTCTTTTTGGTTCGCCCGTTTAGAAAACCCGTTAAATTTTTCGTAAAGCGGCTTGTTAATCTTGATAAGTCCGTCTATTATTTTATTTACAAGCGGCTTTAAGGGCTTCATATTTTCACTGTCGTAACTTGTGCGGCCGCAGGCGGGCATCGCGGTTAAAAGCTTGTCAAGCCGCTCTTGAATGTCCGTCTGATAGCGCAATGTACTTTGCGGAGAAAATAGCAGGTTTTTTGTAATATCTAATATTTCTTTCCGTGCGATTTTGATTTCCGATGAAATATCTGTCAGCCGCTGTTCGATACAAATTTTAAACCGTTCAAATGCACGGTTGCTCAGTGGGCCTTTCGCAAAGTGTAAACCGCTTTTATGCGCCGAATACCGTGAGGGTTCTTTTTCGTAAAAAGAATAATGTATGTGCCGGTACAGCGTATTTTCGTGCAAGCCTGCAAACCATTCGATTTTTTCCGGGTCGAACCCCGCGTTCTTTAAAAATCGCGGAAATTCTATTTTCATCAGCCGATACGCGTCCTCACAGTCCGGTATATATCGTTTTCCGAACATTTCTTCAAAGCTAATAAGCCCGAACCAAATAACGCTCTCGGTTTTACGCAAGCTTTTTCGCAAGGCTGCTTTATCTTTTTGTTTCATCAATCCGTTTTGATTAAAAATGCCCAAAGACTTTTCATTATCACCCGAATAGTCAACATAACTAGTTGCTTCCTTTGAACCTTTTTCAACATAGCCAAGATAGTCTGCGTCCGTTTTATTGCAAGAATAAAAAGCGCGTTTTTCACCGTATCGGTCTTTTAAAACTTTGTTCTTAGCCAAAGTGCGTTCATTCTGAACATATCCAAGCTTGAAAACAACATTCGCTTTTCCCATGTTACATTAACCCGTATTGTTTTTTTAAGTCCTCTATTAAATCCAAAAAGCGTTCGGGAAGGTCGTCATAAAAACCGTCCGTAATTTTTTCCGTAAATAAGCGTTCACCGTTATTCATCGAAAGTAAAATATTATACATCGAACATAACAACCCTTGAAGTACATTGTGGTTTACATAAATCTTTCGGAATTGCTTAGAAGTATATTTAAAGATTTCCATAAGTAACAGATACATATCATCTTCTTCGCATTCCACCGCGGGCTTGCGTTTTGTATCCGCTTTCATAAGCTTTCGGTTTGCGTTTAATCCAAGCTCAATTATATGCTTAAAAAACTCGTTTTTATTTTTAAAGGACTTCTGCACTTTATCATATTGATTTGAAAGCTCTGAATTAAGCGCGGGTTCGTAAAGCCGAACAGTGTATTTGACTTCAAAATCATTGTTTGTATTCATTCGCGATTCCTTACATTTCAAATTCCGTTTTATTTTGCTTTTTAGTTAGTTGGTTGTTGTCAAGCTGCTGATTAAGCGGACGAAGCAAACGAAATTTTATAAGGCTGTATACCGCGCCTTGAACCGCTGCACGAACTTGTTCGACTTGTTCGTCCGTAGTAAAAAACATTTGACCGTCTAAATCTTTAAAGACAAATTCGGCGCACGCTTCGGATAAAGCCCAAAGTCCGTTTTCTTTTTTATAATCTTCCCTACCGTATAAATCAAGCTCGTATTCTTTGCCGCCATACGCAATATTGTGTTTAGATAAATCTAACTTTTTCTTCATCGCCGCCTTGTAACTCCTCTCTTTTTCATAAAGGCTCTTCTGCGGTTTTATCCAAATACTGCTGTTTGTAATTCGGGGCTGAATTGTCGTTGTCTGCAAGCGGGTTCTTTTTCCCGATGGTTTCCCAGTCAATCATACGCTGTGCCTCGTCCGCACCAAAAAAATGGATAAATTTCCGCGCCGTGTTAATATCTACGGCCTTGCCGTCAAGCATATTATTCACTTCGGTTGTGCTTATTCCGATTTTTCGCGCCAGTTCCGCTTGGGTCATTTTGTTCTTTTTTAAAAAACCTATCAATAAATGTCTTTTGACTTTCATCTTAAAAGTCCTCCTTTATAAGTAGGCAAAATCATCTGCCTCTACCTATAAGCACAAAAACACACGGTTCACAACCTTTTTTATAAAAGTTTTTTTAGTTTTTTATAAATAACCGCTATTTGTTTGGAAATTGCTTGCTGCGAAACATTCTCTTGTTCGGCAATCGCCGTCATAGTCATATCACCGAAAAATATTTTTTCGATAAGCACTCTTTGCTTTAACGATAAATATGTAATAGCTTTATGCAGCTTTTCCGTGTCCTCACTCTTGATAAGTTTAACAAGCGGGTCGCTGTCGGATTCCTCAATATCAATCTCGTAGCGATTAAGATACTCTAACGAAATATGCCGCCGCGTGTTTTTCCAATGGTTGCGCTTTTCTAGTTGAACCATTTCATCGTGCAGTGCGCAAAGCTCATCGCTGACCTCTACTTCATTCACCGTACCGTCGCAAAACTCATACCTAATTGTTTTCATCTTTATATACCTCCGAATTTTGGTTTTTTTAAAATTCGGGGGGACATAAAAAGAGCGTGCTGCGTTTGGCAATACTGCTAGAACAGAAAATCCCCCCGTAACCCAAAGTTGGCTACGGGGGGATAAAAAACGGGAGAATTAAAAAAAGCCCTACAAGATTTTCCCCCAAGCGTTTCGGGTTTTAAATCTTATAAGGCTTTGACAACTTCTTTTTATAGCTAGATAGTTTCGGCTTCTCTTATAACTTACAAATACAAATAGTCGTGTCCACTATGCACCTCACTCATAATATAATTGCGGTCTCCTCGCTTCTTATGAATTTCTTTTGCTGCACTGTCCCGATGTATTGATTATCGGGTACTTAATAACAATTTCTTTTTCTTTCGCGGTAATCAGTAAGCTCATCTTGCAGTCCTTACATTCAAGCTTAACTTTGCTTGGAATAAAGAAGTCGGCTTTAATGGCTAAACCGCATGACGGACAAAAGCATTTTATCATTGATACACCTCTGCATTTTCGTGACGATATTGCGTGTCTTCAAGGCTTTGCATTAAATAGTTTCTGAAAGTTGAAAGATACCTTGTTTTATATCTGAAAAATGTCCTTGGGCTGATTCCTAAAATAAAGTTGCAGTTGTTTTTAGTTATGGATTCCGCGTTGCCAAATACCGTTTTTATAATTTGTGCGTGATGTGAATTGCATAATTTATCTTCGTTGTTGAAATGATTTTGCATTAAGAGAACCGCTTGTTCGATTGCTTCAAAGTTTAATAGCGTAGCGACATAAGCTTTATTTTCACGATAATACGCCTTAATTAAACAATCTAAAAACTCAAAACTTAAATTCTCCGATGCGTTCATTCGTTGCCCTCGCTTAACTAAGTAAACAAATCGTTTAGTAAAATTTTTAAGGTATCAACCGTAACCTCCGTCATTTCCTCAAATCCCTGTACTTCAAGAAAATATTCTATTTCGTTGTGTGCAAAACGAATATGCGCTATTTTTTCGTTTCTGCCGCTCTCGCTTATGCGATAATAAATTTGTATGCCGCTAACGATAAATTCCTTTTCTAAATCCGTATACAGCCCGTAATCATAAAATTCAAAATGCTTGTAAAGCCTAATTCTTAAATTTATGAAAAACGCATTTTCTTCATCGCTCGTTAAAAACAGTATCTCGTTAAGCGTGTAGCTTAATATTAAGTCTTTATCATCGTCTGCCACATCTTTAAACGCACCTTGATAATCAAAGATTTGCTCTGCTTCAAACAATAATACATTTTTAACCCAATATATTTCTTCAAGAGTCATGTTTTGAGAAACAGCGTCTAAGGCACTATAAATTTTAGGCTTTTCCTCATTGCCTTCTTCGGGGTCTTTCGGTTCAATAATAGCAGGAGGATTTGGATAACTTCCCTGCTCGGAAAAAAACTCTCGCAATGCAAAGGGTATGATAAACGCAACCATTAAAACAAAAGACGCCGCCATGCTTATCCATCGCGCAGTTAAACGGAACGGGCGATGAACCATCGGCTTTTGTTCGGGAAGCTCCACATGGTTTTCTTGCGCCCATTCTTCAAATGTTTTTTTAGGCTTGCTTAATTTTTTAAAGAATTTTTTCACTTATATCTCCTTTACGAAATATGGCTGATAAAAATATCGTCAACGGTGCAAAACCGATTCAGCGATACCAACGCATGAGTAGGCATTGTAAATCCCGTTTTGATATGTAAGTATGTATCGGTTCGGAAATTTACATTGGACGAATTGAAATATTTTATCTCTAAATAGCCGTAAGCAGCCATGATGTGCGCTCCGTCGCTTATTTGAAATCTTACGGTATCATGGCTAGCATAAGTGTTTAAATCAGAAAGGCTTACAATGGCAAAACCGTCTAAAAACACGGATAAGAGCTGCCCGCTTTCAAGTGCCGTTCTGTATTGCGCAGTGTTTATAGTCGGGGTCATTACACTGGTAAAAGTCATATTTCTTCCTCTGCTTGCTACATAAGAAGTTACCCCGTTAAGATAACCCGTCATGGTTACGCCTTGCGGCGTTGCGCTCATCATCGTATATAAAGAACTAAACATCGCATTGACTTCTGCACCTTGCGTCCCGTAAAACCATCTCCCTAAAAGCACTCTTCCGTTGTGATTTGGAATAAGTTCTTCGTAAATTCGGTCATAGTGTCCGACTATAACTCCGCCGGCCGTGATACCGCAGGTGTAATTGCTTACATAGCCGGGAACACTAAACGGATTTATATACTCTGTTTCAACCTTATAGGCATAATCAATCCGTTCGCTAACTATGGCGATAGGCGTTCCGCCTCTTGCATAAACAGTATCCGCAGAAGCTTGTCCGCTTTGCGCGAATCCGACAAAGCCGGAAGCAGTACCGCAAAACAGAACGGTTAACATTAGTACAAAACAAAAAAACCTTTTCATGTTTTTTAAGCCCTCCTACAATAGAGTCGATTAAAAAGATGAAAAGGTTCAAAAATTATTTAAATATTTTTAAATTTATTCTATAGGCTCAAAAATTGCCCTTATTTCCATTCGGGAAGTTATGTTTGTATCATGCCTTACGGCAGTGGTTACACCGTCTGACCACCGTACAAAGCGAAAACCGTTATGTGGAATTGCCTCTACCGTTATATCCGAACCAAACGGAATTGTCGCATATACCCAGTAGTCTTCGGAGCTGTGTAAAACAGAATTATCGGGCAAATCTCCGATTAATATTATATCACCTTGCGGCGGCCAAGTACTTAATGTCCTTGTATAGACTACAAAAACCGGTACTTCTCCTATCCAAAACTCATAAGGAATACCCGCTTGCTTACCGTCAACAATAACTAAGTTTTGCAAATATTTCTGCATTGCAATTAAATCTGAGATTCCATGAGGTAAATAATGCAACCCTGCTATATTCGGATTTACACCTGCGGTAGCATATTCAATGGTATGGATAAGTTCATGAAAGTAACTGCTCATTATACTAAGCCAGTTAATATGGTTTGCATCTAACAAACCTTCTATAGGCTCATTGTGTAATAGCATACCTGCAAAAAACGCTTCTATAGACATATTGCCGAATTTCTCTCCCGCAGCACCGCCACCACGTTGCAACAAATACTCATAATCATTTAAAGAAAATGCCGTTAAAACGCTTCTGTAGTCATGTACAAGAGAAGCCGTTTCCGGAATAATATTTGCGCAGGTATAATATGTTTGTCTAAAATCATATTGTGTAGCCGTAAGAAAATATTCACTCTTTACAACCTCGGTTGTAAAATACGCCTCTATCTCAAAATTAACCATGCCGAAAAACCAGTCATTTAAATAAGCGGACATTTTTTCGGGTATCATTTCGCAAATTTGCCGTTCTACATCCGACAGAGTATAGTCTACTTCTATTTCCACACCATCGTTAGTGCTTAAAACAGCTTGCACTTGAGTAACAAAAACCAATAAAATAGGATAAGAATAATCCGCTATCCCCGTCCATTTTGCGTACAGCGTATCCGACTCGGCATTAAGAAATTCCTCGTTATCAATAATATTTCCTAGTTCGTCTGTGGCCTGCGAAGTAAATTTAGAGTCGAAATACCAACCGTTAAAAGCATAATTCGTTCTAAAAGGAGTGGCTATGCTTGCATGTTGCGGTGCGCTATCAAAAACTTTTACGCTTTTTTCTGAGTTTCTTGATGTTGCCCAATTATACTGATAAGTAAAAAGTCTTCCCTTTCTAAATGCGGCCGCTGCATTCAGCGGCTCTGTAATGTTTGTATCGTGTCTTTTTTCGGTTTTTACACCATCGTCCCATTCAACAAATACATAGCCTTCCGCCGCGACTGCGGTTACTTCCTCTGCGTCCTCGCCGTATAGCACGGCTTGAGACGCTTTTCCTTCAATGCTGCCGTTGTGGGCACTGTAATGCACATTGCTTTTTATGCGTTCAAACTCTGCGGTTACGCTTATCGCTTGTTTTACATTCGTTTCTATTCTTGCCGCATTTGTTACACCGTCTGACCATTTAATAAAATTATAGCCGCTATCCGGCACAGCGGTTACTATAGAGCCGTGTTCGTTTAGTTTTACCGACTGACTAACTTTTCCCTGTATACTGCCGCCCTCGGACGCCGAATACGCCACATCAAAAGACTGCGAAGAAGTGCAAGCTGCCAACAGTATGCACATTGCCGCTAACAAAAAGAACAATAAACTTTTTACGCTATTTTTTTTCATACTATTATTTTACTCCGAAATTATTATTATGTCAATAGACAATCGCTATATGTTTCATAAGCAATAAAAGCGACAAATCTACACCGCCGAAAAAAGCGATGTAGATTTGTATTTTAGCTAGGTAGAAACAAAAATTAAACAAAAAACTCTGAGAATTGTTCAATAAGCACTTCAATACGCTCCCAAGTAATTAAGCCTTTACTTAATGAAACCGCTAAATACTGCACATTAAAAGCTTCAAATATGATTGCGGGGATTAAATCCGCAAAGTCGGCGTACTCGAACAGACCAAACATCGCGATGTCGGCAAGGTAAGCATTATGGTCATAGGCAAGCGTTAAAGCGTCAACCTCGAAAATGTTTATTAAGCCTTCCGTATCGCCGGGCATTGAAAGTAATCCGTTTGTATAAAAGTTTAAGTGCGCAAATGTAACGGGACTCCATGCCGTAGTTACTTGCTTATACCGCTGAATATCTAAAAGCTGAACCTTTAACCATATCGGATTGTTGTTTGCGTCGGTTGAGAGTTTATTAAACCAATGCCCGATATATTCTTCACCCTCGCCGTCCCTAAAAAATACATAGCGGTTAAGGGTATGATTCCAAAACGCGTGTTCGTAGATAACCTTTACATAGCTGCCGTCAGAGAAGAATAAATGTATAATATTATATTCCATCTGTTCGTTAGCATGAATAAAAACAATCGGTGCTGCGTCAAAAGTTCCTGTATGATGATTCCAAACAAGCAGCAACTCATCGCCTGATAAATCCTCTACCGCTTTTTGAGTGCCGTCTGCAAGTGTAATAAGTGTTCCTTCGGCTACGCAGGTTGTTTTTTCCTTATAATATAAGTTAATCCAAGCAAAACCGTTGTTTGCATACCATGTTCCCGGAATTAGATTTTTAATTGTAATGATAGCCGAACCACTACTAGGTACAGTTACCTGATTGGGCACATGGCTATAATCTCCCCAACGGACAAAATCATAAGTGCTTAATGCAACACTCGCATGCGCTATAACATACTCTTGGTCATATACAAAAACAGTGCCGAAACTGGTTGTATTAGCAATTAAAGCCCCGCTTCCGTCTAAAGCTTGCCATGCTAAAATTTGATATTGCATAGGTTCCCATCGGGCGTAAAGCGATATTCTTGCACCATGCGTTTGGCTTAAATTTTTTACTTCTTGCAACCAATCGCTGTAATGGGTTCCTGTTCCGTCCGCTTTTGTATTCCAACCAATAAAACTCCAACCTGTTAATCTGTATACATCCATATTTAAATTTATAGGAACATCGTATATAAGTAATACTGTCGTCGTATCATAACTGGCATTCGGTTGAGAAAGAATAGGTTCATTGCTTGCTATAGCAGGCTTGTTTGCAATATAGTCGATAAAATATTCAATATTGCTCCAATGCGCATACAGTACAGTAGGTGATACCGTTTCAATCCAACGGTTCGCGCTTGTCATGTTTGAATGATAATATTTTCGGCCCGTTCCGTTTTCTCCTGTAAAATACCCCTCAAAATTTCTTCCGACGCGGGTAGGCGCAGTTAAACCAAGCGGCATATCCGAATCAAAAGATACACTTCCTCCGCTGCTTCCTCCTGTTCCGCCATTTTTATTAAAGGTAAAAGTATATTCTATTGCTCCCCAAACCGCAAATAGTTCGATTGAACCGCTTTCTTTTAGATTTATTACAGAACTGCCGTTAGGATAGTCTGCCCAAACACCAACAGTGCCAATACCTAAAATAAAATTACCCGGAGCATTCGACCAACCAAGAAACTCATACCCCGTAAGATTAAATCCGTTTATACGCAAGTTTACGGGTATGTCAAAAGTAAAATTACTGTTGGCCGTAGAGCCTGTGGGCGATTTAATACCGCCGCCGTTTTCTCTATAGATTACGGTATAAGTATTAGCTTGCCAAACCGCAAACAAGGTAACCGTGCCGCTTGTGCCTACATTTATTGCGATTGAATTATTGCCATAATCTACACTGTTAGTAGTGCCAACACCCAAATTAAAATTGCCTTGCGATGATGACCAACCCAAAAAAGTATAGCCGGTAATTGAAAATCCATTTGCGCTTAAAACACCTGCCGCATTATACATATGGCTGCTGTTAGGTGTGTTTCCGCTTGCAGTTTTACTGCCGCTGTTTGCACTATATGTAACGGTATAAAAGTTTCCGGGCATATCCTCAACGGTTATATATAAATCGTTATTAACGGCTGAAATGGTATACACGCCCGCGCTTGGAGTTACAGGAGCATTATTGACTAATATTGAGGGGGTGGATTGGTTGTATCCGGAATTAACCGTAACCGTGAACCTAAAAATGCCTCCGTGCTTTACATAAAAATTTCCGTTTTCAAATATTATATGTTCGTGATAATCGGCGTCTTCCACAATATTAAAAACTAAAAATCCTTTGGGGTCGAACATTGCATTATAGGTTTTAATTTCCCACCCTGCGTAAAGCGTTACATTGTCATCAAAAGTGTCGCTTAGTAAAGCTTCATTATTAAGCGTGGGGTCAAAAAACCATCCTGTTAAATTATAGCCCTCCCGAATAGCCCATGAAATATAAGCGGGGTCTCCAAGTATCTCGGCCAATGTCGCATCGGGACTTGCGGTAATTAAAAAACTACTGATTGCTCCGCTATAATTCGCGTCGAAGGTTAATACAACATTGTCGAACTTTACTTTGGCATTGCCGCCGTTCCAGTTAATAGAACTCCAATGGCTCGGTGCTTGAGGCAAATGAACCCTTATGGTTTGATTAGCTGTCCAGTGCTCAAAAATATTTTCGTCCATCTCCGAAACTGCATTTTGAATATGTATGGTTTGAAGGCTTGTGCAATTTATAAAAGCGTTATTCCCCAATCTTACAAGATTATCCGGTAAATAATTCGGTTCTTGTCCGATTACTACAAAAGATTTTAAGGATTTGCAATCTCGAAAAGTGTAATTTGGAATTTGATTGATATTGCCCGGTAATACAATATTTTCAACTGTTGAATTTACGAATATTGAAGGTGCGGTCATAGTAATGTGGTTGTTTAAAATAATATTGGTTATGTTGGAATTAAAAAAAGCCATTGAAAGCAAATTAATATTATGACCGTTATATGTTTCTACGGCAAATTCTACTGTGCCTATTGTGCTGCCGTTAAATGCGTTCATCCGAATTTCTTCAATCGGAAAGCCGTCATAGGTTTTATTCGGGTCGTCTCCGACATTAAAAAACGGGATGCGTAAGGTGTCTGTTCCAAAATTTAAGCCGCCTTGAGGCCCGATTGCATAACTGTCCTTGCCCATAATACGTGTTGGCACAAGGTTATCTATACCGTAAACCGTGGTTCCGGAAAAATTCATAAAAGCTTGGGTAAAAGCTACAGGCTCTTCCTCTTGTCTTACATAAATAATATTTTCATGAGAAATACCCTCAAATGCGTATTCTTCAATGGTTACAACGGTTTTAGGTACGATAAAGTTTTTTATGTCTGTATACGCAAAAGCATAATCTTCAATTTTCTGTACGCCTTCGTTTTCATTTATGAGAATATATACATTTTCTAAATTCTCAGAATAAATAAATGCGCCCATTTTTATGTTTCTTACCGTTTCGGGAATTATTACGGTTTTAAGTTCGTTTAAGAACATAAAGCCGAAAGCTTGAACTTCCGTAACCGGCTTTCCGTTAAAGTATGCCGGAATGTTTGCTTCGGTTATATTTTGGTCCCATGCGCTTACGCTGTATTCTTGACTGTTATTAATCAAGCTGAAATACAGCCCGTCGCTGGTTTGCGCGCTAGCGGTTGTCGTTTTGTGTATATGCACAAATACCATGCTTAATGCCAACATAAGGCACAGCAGCCCGCCCAAAAATAACCCTTTTCTCTTTGTGATTTTCATTTTTTTATCTCCTCCAAAAAAATTATATACTTAAACTATCTACCCTATTTTAAAATATGTCAAGCCAAAAAAGGCCATTTGGCACTCAGTGCCAAAAGTTGTCGCTCAGTGCCACAATGCGACAAAAAACGCCGTGCGCACACTATGTGAATTTGGCGTAAATATTTTGCTGTTGTTTTCACCTATATTTATACTATAACAATAGTATAATATCTGCAAAGTTGTACAGGAGGTTGATAACTTGTTTGATTTTTTAGATTCAAAAAGAATTACATTTGACAACTGCGTTCCTGTTCCTTAAAACCGCCTAAAATGGGGTTTTTATAAGAAAACAGAGGTCAAAATAGTTATTTTTTATGAGTGATATGTGTGAAATGTGTGTGAAACTATT
>Ga0099364_10000213_pt1 | contig 96416 bp, 76 predicted proteins | sample TergutTh196P3_FD_73070 | JGI IMG/M metagenome (GOLD analysis project Ga0099364, IMG submission 73070) | Microcerotermes parvus P3 segment gut microbial communities from Pointe-Noire, Republic of the Congo - Th196 P3 | ecosystem: Host-associated > Arthropoda: Insects > Digestive system > Gut ...
TTTTCGACATTTTTCAAAAATATTTTCCAAGGCGTGCTTTTATTGCTGAAAATACTTAAAAACTTAGGTTTTGATAACTTTTCGCCACAACATAGACACCGTTCCAAAAGGTGTACCTTTTGGAACGGATTTTAAAAAATGAAAGAGGTTATGCAAAATGAAACAGATGGCTAAAAACGTAAGAAAAATTGGGGCTTTAGCCCTGGCATTGGTGATGGTGTTGGGGTTGTTGCCGGGGGTTGGTCTGATTCCGGCTTTAGCAATCACGAAACCTGAGGATTACGGTTTGGGGAATTTGCTGCGGGGATTTGATTCTCTTTCGGGGGAATCGCTTCTTACCGTCAACCTGAAACGGCCTATGTTCAAAAGTGATACCTATCAAGTTCTTGGTGAGGAATATTGCCACTTTCAACCTACAATCGCCGGAAGTGTTCACACTACCAAGGGGAGAACAATGACCGAGTTCGCAAGAGGTCATGGTTTTGAACAAGGAATGTCTGCCAAGGGCGAACTGGGAAGGGAAAATCTAGGCAAAATTAACATGGAGCAAAAAATTGGTGTTAATCTGAAAAGATCACTGCGGGAAGCTTCCGATGCGATGTTTGCCGAAAGTGTCCAATGGCAGCGGGAAGCTATCTATGATATAGACTTTGGTTCTATTCCAAAAAACGTCATTCAGGAACAATTAAATCCATCGTTTCTGGAGGACTTAACTGACCACGCAATATCCCCCAAAACGATATTCACCCGGTACGGCACACATTTCTTAACAGAATATACACTTGGAGGATGGGCAGAGGCAGGCATATTTTCTACGGAAACAGAGTCGTACTCATCGGTTAACACGGGCGGAGGGCTAGAAGGAATGTTAACTCTCATGTTTAGCTCTGGAAAAAACGCCTACACTGGAACTGCCACATATCAGTCACGGGCGGAAACATACGGCGGGAGAGGCGGTCTCATTACCAGCGGCTCCAGTGCCGATGCCGTCATGAATACTATAAATACTTGGAGCAGCAATTTTGCAAGCGCAAAGGCTCAGGATATGGAAATTCTCACATTTCACGGAGATGGCAACAATCGAATAGGATTTGAAGGAATATGGGAACTTCTCCCCGCCAGCCATGTAGACAGATATTATGAGTTAATTACAGAATACATAAATCTGTCTATAGAGCGGGATATTGGGTTCAATGATACATTTGTCTACAAGTCCCTCGGAGGTACACGCAATGCTGATGTAGATGATTTAAGCAGCGTTGAATCATATTCCACCGCAAATGCAATTATCATAGATACCCCTCAAAAATTTGCAAACATTGGCACATCAGGTTTTCCAACCAATGGCAACTATGTGTTGACAAGAAACATTAGCCTGTCCGGCATTTCTTCGTTTGGCTTAAGTGCCTCGGGAGTGCAATTTACAGGCACTTTTGATGGAAATGGTTATGAAATTAGTGGTTTTAAAGATGAGAAAGAACCCACTATTTCAAATAGCCCTAATGCGTATGTATATGCCGGATTGTTTCCTAGGGTTGGTGCCGGAGGCGTCATAAAGAATCTGAGTGTAACAAATTCGGTGATTAAGTACTTAAGTCCTGGTGGTTCTGGCAATAGAATTAATCACAATATAAACTATTATGCAGGAATTATCGCCGGAAGCAATTTTGGGACAATCGAAAATTGCCATGTCAGATCCTCTAGCGTTGCACTGTATATATCAAGAAGACAGGTGGCGTACATACATTCTGGCGGTATTTCAGGAAGTAACTCAGGCACAATTTATGCTTGCAGTTTTTCAAGTGCAAGAGCGGTAGGCAGTGGGTTTCCCAAAATATCGAATACCACTGCTTCAAGTGGTGCTAATGCTTCTACAGCAAGCATATACGCCGGTGCTTTTGGTGCTAGGGAATCAGTATGGAGTTATGCCGGCGGTATTTCCGGAAGTTGCACAGGGAGAATTTCTGATTGTTATGCGCTGACCGGCACTCAAGCTGCCGGAGCAGGTGATTCTGGCGGTGGAACACAGTCTTTTTTGTTCCCCGGGGGAATAGCAGGACGTTTAGATGGGACAATCGTGCGTTCATTTGCCGATGGTGCTAACACAACATACGGTAATTGGACCGGTGGCACGAGATTAGAATGTCCGGGAAAAATAGTGGGATATAATTTAGGGACAATGACTCAATGTTTCTACATCTCATCTAACCTTCCTGTTGGACTGGGCAGTTCCGCAGGTTCAACAGGGGTAGCAAATTTTAGAGTCGGCACAATAGTAGATACTTTGAGAAATACACCAAATTCCCGATGGGAGTATACTAATGATCAATATCCCACACACATAGCATATGAACGCAATAAGCCTGCGTTTATCGTGGAATACCCGAACGGACGACCCACGTTTATGGTTGGAGACATCATAGATCCGGATAAGCTGTCAGACATTATGACGGTACATTTTACTCCTGTTTCCCACACAGAACCCACTGAGGTTATCACAAACGATGTGCAAATATTTTACAACTTTAGCAGCGAAACCAACAGTGTCATATACTTCAGGTATACAAAAGGTGCTATAACATATTTCGGTATGCTAAGCGTGCCAACGGAAACGCATAAAATCGGGATGGAAACTCCTACAGGCCTGTCCCTGGACAGAACCAGTGCAACAATGAGAGCGGGAAGTTCTATCCAGTTAATCGCAACACTTGCACCGAGGCTTGCTGAACCGGGAATAGAATGGAGCAGCAGTGACGAAAGTATTGCAGACGTGGGTGCTAATGGAGAAGTGTTTGCACACGCAGAGGGTACGGTTGTCATCACAGCAACAACGGTCAACGGAATTAGTGCTGATTGTGAGGTAAAGGTGGTGACAATGCCATGTGACGGAAATTGCACTCTGGAAGATATACGCAAGGGCGAATGTATTTCCGAAGTTCCCGCAAACGATGTCTGGATTCCCGGCATACGCAAAAACGAAGAGGGTGAAGAAGAGGTTGTTGCTTACATCAATCTCACCCAAGAAAAATTAGTTGGACTTGAAGATGCCGACATTAAGGATGTAACCAACAACGGCAAAGCGGTGAAAAAAGCGACCAGTGTAGACACATTTAACACGGCACTTGCCAAGCTGCTGAACAAACCCTCTGAAATCAAAATCGGGGATATTACCTTCCCGAAAATCAATGCCCGTCCCAAAGACGGCGATGCAAAAGCTAAACTTGCCGTCAACTACAAAGTAAAAGCAATCAATGACCGACCAACAGGTCCTGCCGGAGGTTGGGTACTTACAACCAAGGGTACTGACAATGTAAATACGAGGGTTGAGATCGGCATTGCCGATTACAGCACGGGTGCGAAGCCCGGCAAGACAGTGAGCAAATGGGGTAAAATCGCCGATGAAGGCATCTGTGTAGCACCATTTGACGGCAGCAAAGTGCAGAAAACGGTGTACTACTGGAAAACGGCAGCCGAACAGGGCGGCACTGAAACTGCGCCTATCTATACTCCGGGCAGCAAACCCAAAAAAGTTTCGGCTACCAGCCTGTTGAAACCGATGAAGGCGATTGCCAAGGGCGGCAAACTCAAATTTAAGGACGGCTCATTCATCAACGGCAACCCTGTGAGCAAGGGTTCACATGATGTGGAAGCCAATGATTTAGTTTGGATTGGAGCGGGCAAAAAAGCCGCCACGTCCCCGGTTAGAGTAACTTCCAACTAATTTCACGCAATTAATCCACCGCACCCGGTTAGGATTTACTATCCCAACCGGGTGCTTTTGCCGATGTAGTGTGTATACCCTGTTCGACAGCAGGGATTTCAACGTTTTTTCTTAGCTCGGCTCAACGGATTGGCGCGGGCTGCCAGCCGTAGCTCAGAATTGTCTACATGAGTATAAATTTGAGTTGTGTTCAAATGATCATGCCCTAAAATCTGCTGCAATGTGCGGATATCCACCCCATAAATCCACACTCTATCTAAAAGGGGTTTTATCAAAAAAAACCTTCAAATCCACGCCTTATTCCACTATTATAAGCTAGGATATAAAGCGACTCTGTTCCAAAAGGTACACCTTTTGGAACTTATGCCAGTTTAGCATGATATATCCTATGTGTCAAGCGGTTTTTCGACATTTTTCAAAAATATTTTCCAAGGCGTGCTTTTATTGCTGAAAATACTTAAAAACTTAGGTTTTGATAACTTTTCGCCACAACATAGACACCGTTCCAAAAGGTGTACCTTTTGGAACGAATCTAGAACGATATCTTCTCGCCAGTACAAACTAATAAAGGAGAGAAAGACAATGGCAAACTACGAAAACATGAACCTCTCGGAGGTACAAGGACTCGCAAAACAGGGGAACAAAGATGCTCTCTACGAAATGGTATGGCGAAAGCCACCCGATGTTCAGAATGACCCCGTGAATAGTGCCGCATGGCAAGATATTTTCCTTGAGAAAGCCGCCGATGCAGGGAACATTGAAGCCAAAAACCGATACGCTCGTTCTTTGCTTGACCGACCAATGGATGCAGAGTGCCGCCAAAAAGCAAAGAAATATCTTGAAGAAATTTTGGCGGCTTACGATGCCGGCAGGATCGAAGATGAATTCGAGGGCATTTTGGCACAATTTGAGTTGGGAATTATACTTTGTGAGGGTTACTTTGATATGCAGCGTGATGTCGCAAAGGGCGTAAGACTTCTCGAAGCCGCTCAAGCTAAATCAAATAACTTTAAAGAATTCGGATACAGGTTCCACGATAAACTTGGAACATTGTATGCCACAGGTTTGGCTCAAACCGGCTACAATCCCTCAAATGCCGACTTGGACAAAGCCATAACATATCTCGATACCGCTACTAAGAGATTTAAGCCTGAAAAGAATGACCCGAACAATTTGGGGTTCTTACAACTCACGAAGGATATGCTTAATCTTCAAAGGCAACGGAGGGCAAGTCATAACCCGAACATCACTCTTTCCCAGAGTGAAATAGACGAAAAACGTAGAAAAGCTACGGAAGTATCGCCTGAGGCACAACAACAAATGAACGCCATCAAAGCGGCAATTTCCAAGTTGCGTCAACGCCTTTTGCGGGAAGGTTGGCAAATTCTTCACGAGTAAGAGGCAGCTCAATAAAAAATCAATAAAATGGAGGAATACTTAATGCTTAACGGTACATGGGAACTAAGGTTTAAAGATCGAGTCTTTAACTCCTTTACCTTCCGCGAAGATGGAACATATCGGTATTGCAGTCAAAGAGTTGGTACGATTGATTCAACATACACAATCAGTGGAAACAGAATCATGTATGCGGGTGGTGAATCGAACCGTTACGAACTCAGCGGGGATAATCTGTACTTAGACGGAAACCTCTATCAAAAGAAAGCATAAATTCATTGTGTAGGATTGTTGTCCATATCGTACCGGCACAGGTTTCGTGCCGGTACGATACCCCCCATCATAAAAGAAACACAAAATGTTGGCTCAACCAAGTCATTTCGGTTTTCAAGGCAATCGCTGAGGAGCAAAAAGCAATCCCAAAATACATGGCTGCGTATGTAGTCATTTAACAGAGGAGATTAGATATGAAAAAGGAAAACACCAAAAAATGCGACTGTTCCCGAAAAATTATCGTTCCGAAAGGAAAATTAGGGAGCTATTGCTCTATGCTGGATAGGTTCACTAATACTTGTAAGATTGATGGAGATAGCAAATATTTTTATCTATACTACCTTAATGGCGGAAACGGTTGCCCTAAACTCAGATAGTAATAATTCCCTCAACGATTGTTTTGAGAACTGCAATGACTTGGTAGCACCACCATAATGGATATGAACTTGTTGCACCGCAAAACTATTCAATGGAGGTATCGTGTGCAGATTGTATTTTCAAAGAGAGCATATTTATCTGTTGTTTCAGAGGTTTCTCGAAAAACCGAAACTGAAACAGGCGGCACTTTTTTGGGATGCCACGAAAGCGGAACTTGGTATGTTATTGAAACGATTGAACCGGGGCCTAACTCAGTTTATACGCAATCATCCTTTGAATATGACCAAGAGTATACTGAACGAGTAATGAACGAGAAAGCCCTGTCATACAAATCGGATATGACCTTAATCGGCCTTTGGCACAGTCATCTTGGCTCGCTTGATGTGTTTTCAACAATGGACGATGAAGTAAACTCCGAATATGCAAAACTCACAGAAAATGGCGCTATCTCTGTTATTGTGAACATAGACCCTGTATTCCGTATGACTGCGTTTCATGTGACATGGCCGCTCATGTACAGCAAATTACAGTGTTTTGTCGATGACAGTTTATTCCCGGAGCATTTGCTAAGAAGGAACTCTGAACCATAGAGTCCCCTCACTGAGTGAAACACAGCGATTATTACGCAGGCATATTCTGCTATTGGCAGTTCAGATTTAAGAAAGGACTTGGTGACATAAAGGATGCTCCGTATATACACACGTTCAAAACATCCGAGCAGTGTTATGTCTATGACGTCAACACAGACAAGATTTTGAGGATTCCTGAAACTGTATATAATTATCTTTTGAACTCCAGCGACTCCAATGTCGATGAAGAAACCATCTCTTTTGTTCAAAACATGAAAGAGAATGGTTTTTTGCGGCCGGATAGAGTTGAAATATCCGAACACCCGGCAACGTCGCTGTTGCCATATTATATGCAAAATAAGTTGCAACAGCTCATTTTGTCTGTTGGGTTGTATTGCCCAAAGATTTCAGGCACTTGTCTTGTGGGCGAGGTCGAGAGTCCCCCTTGTTGCTTTCTGTGCAAAAAAAGAACCCCCTAGCGGGTTCTTTTTTTGCACGGTGCTTTTGCCGATGTAGTGTGTATGCCCTGTTCGACAGCAGGGATTTCAACGTTTTTTCTTAGCTCGGCTCAACGGATTGGCGCGGGCTGCCAGCCGTAGCTCAGAATTGTCTACATGGGTATAAATTTGAGTTGTGTTCAAATGATCATGCCCTAAAATCTGCTGCAATGTGCGGACATCCACGCCATTTGACAGCATGAGGGTGGCAGCGGTATGGCGCAGCTTATGAGAGGAATACCTTGTTACATCTAATCCTGCCGCTAAGAGATGTTTTTTTACAAGCGCGTGTATCGTATTAGTGTGCATTCTTTTGTTTTGCCCGGACAAAAACAGTGCTGTCTCCCCTGCTATGTCAGGCCTGACATCAAGGTAATTCCTCAGCGCGGTCAAACAGGCCTCGTTGAGGAATAAATCACGCTCCTTGTTGCCCTTGCCTAAAATACGTATTTTATCCTCCTTCAAATTACTAAGATTCAGACCAGCCAGCTCAGAACGCCGCAACCCGCAATTTAAAAAAATTGTTAAAATAGCATAATCCCTTGTTTCGTGACGCCCCTGCACACTTTCTAACAGTCCTAGGCTCTCATCTAGGGTTAGGTATTGAGGCAAGGCTTTTCTCTGCCGTGGAGATTCTATGTCTACAACCGGGTTTTTATCGGTCTGATGTGTTTTTGAGGTTATATATTTAAAAAACGAACGTATGCAAGCTATCTTTCTTGCCCTTGCTGATGCCTCCAGACCATAAGCGGTTTTGGGGCTGTTTTTTTGTTTTGGGCGTTCCCTGCTTAAAAAATTCAGGTACTCATAAACTTCATCAAGCGTAACCTTTTCTAAAAACGTTATGTCCACATTTTTAATGGGAATCTCATCGAAAGGCACAGCACTCACAATCCCCCGGCTAAGATTTAAAAACCGGAAAAAAAGACGCATATCTAAAAAATATTCATCAATAGTTTTGGAGGAATGCCCGGCGATAGTTTCATGGTATGTTAAAAATTTTTTCAACACATCAGGACACTGCTCCCTCTGCTCTGCTGTCATATCCCCCTCCAGTTTAATTTCCTGGGAAACCTATTGTATTTCATATCCCTCATGTGTTACGGTGACTGTTTTCCTGATGCCGTTTTCCGCTATGACCCGGAAGCTCAATCGTGTTATCTGCTCGGGCAAGCATGGGCTGAGCATTATCCTGCCGTTTTGCTTTGAAAGCCCGGCAAATCCCATTACAGCAATCAGCCACGCCCCGGCATTGGCTGCCGGATGGGTGCCGCCTATATAAATCTCGCCTGCCCAGCTTTTGCTAGTGCCGGTCAGGTCAATGGATGCTGTTTTGAGAAAATGATCCCACGCCAAATCGGCTCTGCCGAACCGGCAGGCAGTCAGCGCATACATACAGGCGGAGAGCGAACTGCCGTGTTCGGTGCGCGGCTCGTAATACTCCCAGTTACGCCGCACGGCTTCGGGGCTGAAGAGTTCTGGGAAAAGTGCCATCATGGCAACAACATCCGCTTGTTTGATAATCTGCGTGTGCGCCGCCACGCCGTTATTTGACCCCCAATATTCCTGTTTGTGCAGAATGCGGCTGCTCACTGTTCTTAAGCTGCAATCCTCTAAGTCAAAATATCCGTCAAATTGCTCAATAATTTTTTCAGGGTCAAATTGCGGCTTGATTTTAGGCAGAAGCTCACGGCAAAATGCCAAATCTTCCTTGAAATCCAGCCTATCCATCAATGCCCTATACTCGGAAGGGTATTTCCCCTTGAGATAGTCTGCTGTTTTTATGGTGTTTTCTAAACAAAACGCTGCCATTTGATTTGTAAAGACCGAGTTATTTACCCTTTCATGATACTCGTCTGGCCCCACAACATCCAGTAATTCAACCTTGCCGTTGTCCACCCTTTGGTGGGTTCTGGATATAAAGAAGCGGGCAACCTGAAAAATCACTTCGGCACCGCCCTCCCGCAGGAGGGAATCGTCCCCGCTAAGGGCAAAATAGTGCCACATGGCATAGGCTATATCGCCTGATACGTGGATTTGCTTGTCTCTGAAATAGGTGCGTAGCGGGCGGCGTGTAAAAATGTCATTGGCGTTGAAGTAGCTACATCCCTCGGCACCGCCCTCCTGGCTCTCCCAAGCATAAAACGCCCCTCTGAAACCGTATTCTTTGGCTTTTTTTAATGCGCCGGGCAAGGTTTCAATCCTATAGCGCAGAAGATTTTTGGCCAACGCAGGATCGGTATGGGCGAAGAAAGGGAACAGGAATATCTCGGTATCCCAGAAAATCGCCCCCTTATAAGTCTGACCCGAAAGGCCCCTTGCCGGGATCGATAAATTATCTGCGTGACGCGGGGCAATGCTGTGAAGATGATAAATACTGGCATTTAGTGCACGCTGAGCCTTGTCATCACCTTCTAATGTCACCTCGGAATTTTGCCAGAGAGCATCCCATGCCGCCTCATGCTCGGCTAAAACGCCGCAAAACCCCAGTTTTTCAGCCTCTATCACCAAATCCTCTGCCGATTTATTAAGCTGCTCCCCTTTCTGACCGCTGTATACGGCACAAAATAAGGCAAGAGTGTACTCCTGTCCCGCCTTGCCGTCAAAAGAAATATGCCGGTAAAGTCCGGTTTTAGCCATTTCATGGACCTCATCGGCAGGGAAATCATACACCGCCGCCTGAGAGACCACTACGGGGAACGATAATTCTCCGGTTTTTGATGATACCACCAAAACACGCCCTGTTTTGAAGGCATGGTCAAACAGATGCGGCCCATTAATGTCCCATATATCAGTAACTATTCCGGTTATAATCTCAACCCTTGAGTCTTCGCAAAGCTTGAACGTCAGCCTTGAGGCAATCAGATTGTGCCTGACCATTGAGCAAAGCCTCTCGCTTTTTAGCGTAGCTTTTCCGAAATCAGTTTCCCTCTCATGCACCCCGCGGCGGAAATCAATGGTTTGGGTATGCTCCTTTGTTTCCGTCTCCCCTAAAGCCATTGGAATTCTATCAATTAAAATTTTGCAGAAAACACCATTGGGGGCATTGACCGGCTCGCGCCATTTGTCTCCGTTCTGGTCATATATCCCGGCAAGATTGACCGCAGACAGCTCATCCTTGCCCCATTCATCCATTGTACCCCTGTACCCAATAAACCCATTGCCTATCAGGAACCGATTCCCATTGGTGATGACCTCGTTTTTATCAAAGCCGCTCCTTGTATATTTCCATATATCTGCATTCATAATAGTTCCACGCCTCCCCTCTGCCTTATAACCCACTAAGTCTATCATTGACCCTTTGCTTTTGCAAGCCCCCTCTGTAAATTTTTTTGCTTAAGAAATCCGTAAGAAAAGCATCAGCCCATTTGTAAGAATCATGCCTTATCATAAAAAACGGAGAGCGGGGGGGAAGCCCGGGAGTCTTTCCGCTTTAACTTTAACATGGGGGTGTGGTATAGTGAAGCAGGCTAATCCGGTCGACTGCAAAATGCAAATGCCGGGGAACAGCAGCAAATTGTACGAGGGGAGCGGGTATATCTGAATATTTTAGTTTGTGACGATGACCGTGAGATCTGCGAGGCAATCAACATCTACCTCAGCCACGAGGGGTACACCGTTTTACAGGCGTATAATGGGGTCGAGGCGTTTGATATCGCTAGAAAAAATGACCTGCATCTTATCATTATGGATGTTATGATGCCACAAATGGACGGTCACAGGGCGACAATACGTATCCGGGAGGAGTGCAATGCGCCTATTCTAATGCTTTCGGCAAAGAGCGAGGATACAGACAAAATCATGGGGCTTTCCATCGGTGCCGACGATTACTTGACTAAACCCTTCAATCCCTTGGAGCTGACGGCACGCGTTAAAAGCTTACTTAGAAGATATACCCAATTAGGCGCGAGGGAAGAACAAACAGGGGTATACACTTCAGGCGGCCTTGTTTTAGACGAAAACGCTAAAACGGTAACAGTGGATGGGGAACCGGTTCACCTGACGCCGGTGGAAATCGGCATATTGTCTTTTTTGCTGAAAAACGCCGGCAGGGTATTTTCCATAGGCCAAATTTACGAACAGGTGTGGGATGAACCCGCATACAGCCCCGAAAATACGGTGGCAGTGCATATCCGGCGCATACGCGAAAAAATTGAAATAAATCCAAAGCAACCAAAATATTTAAAGGTGGTGTGGGGAATTGGCTACAAAATTGAAAAGCTTTAGCAGACACTTAGGTGTCAAGACCTTATCGTTTATCCTGTGCATATCGTCCCTGGCGGGGATATTGATGCTGTTAATCTACGCCGACTCCGGGGAATATGTGTTCGAGTCCATGGCGGATCTCATCGAGGGCAGGCCCTTTTACGAGAGCCATTACTTGTCGAGAGAGTCAGCCTACCGGATTGAGAGAGTCCTCGACACGGCAGGCTGGTATTCCGAGGACAGCACAGAGGCAAAGGAAACATATGAAAATACTATTGAATCCCTAAGGGAGATGCCCGGAATTAGGTTTTATGTCAAAACTCCCTACAGAACTGTGTACAACATTGAAAGCAAGCCATCCGATTATTTTTTAAAAAAGCAGAAGGTTTGGTATCTTTTCAATAATGGGAATGCAGATGTATATACCGGATATCTGCGTCCTGCGTATGGCCTTGGTCCTAACATTCCGCATTCGGTTGAGGCAGTGCCGGCAGATGAACCGGCTGAGGAGCCGCCGCCAGCAGGGGACTATTATGATGACGAATATGCGGTTGATGAGCCGGCGGATGAGGCTGAGGAAATGCAGTATGTTGAAATCCCCGTATACTCAGATGACCAGTACGAGGCGTATTTCTACATGACCGATGATGCCCTATCGGAATTAGAAAACACCTTCAATGACGAAGTAAGGCAGGCGGGAGGGATTTTGATCGCCATGCTGGGTCTCGGACTCATCGCATTGCTCTGCCTTATACATCTGCTGCTTGTCTGCGGCAGGCACCCCGGATGCCAAGAGCTTCACATAGGTTTCTGGGATAGGCCGTGGTTGGATGTCGGTCTTTTGGTAACCTGTCTGCTTGGGTTTTTAGCAGTGAATGTTACGGTAAGTGCTCTTGATTTATACTACAATACCCAGCCGATTTATACTAAGACATCGGTAGCTGCAATATTGGCAGGCATGGGTGTCCTCCTTTGCGCTTTGGCAGGACTGTGGTGGCTGCTTTCGGCTGTCAAAAGGCTCAAAAACCGTACTTTTCTGCGCCATACCTTGATAGGAATAGTGTTTTGCGGGTTTTTCAGAGCTGTGCGAAATTCCTCCCGGGGCATAATCAGGCATTGGAACGTTTCCCTGCAAATGGGTGCATACGCGGCGGTAATCAGCGGCATAAGCACGTTTATTGTTGTTATACCAACGGCAAATCAAGCTTACGGCATGGCGTTTTTTATGATGCTAGTATGTGTTGGGGGCTCTGCATTTTTAACTGCTAAGTGGGCAGCAAGGCTCTCGGAGCTGGAGCAGGCTTTGAAAAAGCTCAGCGAGGGCGATCATTCGGTTAAGGTTGATGAAAAAGGAATAAGCTTTGTATACCGGATGGCGTGTTCCCTCAACCGGGCGGGGCAGGGTTTGCAAAAAGCAGTACACAACGCTATGAAATCAGAACGGTTTAAAACAGAGCTTATATCCAATGTGTCCCATGATTTGAGAACGCCGCTGACTTCTGTTATTACCTATGCAGATTTACTTCAATCAGAGGGGCTTGACCACCCGGATGCACCTCGTTATGTGGAGGTAATCACCCAAAAGGCAAAACGCCTCAAAGACCTAACAGACGATTTGTTTGAAGCCTCTAAAGCAGCATCAGGAGAAATTTCGGCAATAATCGCCCCAATAGATATGATGCAGCTTGTAAGTCAGTCACTTGGCGAAACAAACGACCGTATGAAGGAGGCCGGGCTGGATGTCCGCATAGGCGGAGAATTCCCATTTGCTTTAGCCGATGGTAAGATGATGTGGCGTGTATTTGAAAATCTGCTTGGCAATATTTTAAAATATTCTATGCCCGGCTCTCGTGTATATATAGACGGTTCAAGTAATAACGGCTGTGTGACGATAACTCTTCGCAACATATCTAAAGACCCGCTTCCGCCTAACCCGGTTGCCTTTACCGAACGCTTTACCCGCGGAGACGAGTCGCGTTCTGATGAAGGAAGCGGCTTGGGTCTGGCAATTGTCAAGAGTTTTATGGATCTGCAAAATGGTCAGCTATGTATTTCCTGCGACGGCGACTTGTTTAAGGCGGCTATTTCTCTGCCGGGGGCTGATGTTTAGAAGAATGCACAGGTGCGTGTACTTAAGTGCCCGCATCCTAGGTTGATAGCTGAGTATCGGCAGCAAATATGAATAAACTGTAAACAGTAGTCGAATAGCATTGATTGTTGTCTAAAGTTGTGGTAAAATTGCTGCGGTGTTTTTGTGGTGTTTGGTTTTTTTAGAAAATGCATTGACGTTAGTAGGCAACTGTGTTATCATAGAGAGGTGTTGTTATTTGTACAGGGCTCGCGACTGCCTTTTCACCAATGAGGACTCGTTTTTTTTAATATTTTTTGGGGCATGGCTCGGTTCGGGTGTGCTCAGATCTGAAGGTCTCGGGTGGTCTTTTGTCATCCCGATTATTTTCCTACTATGGAGTTTTTGTCTGCTTGTATGTGAATTCAGAATGCTTGTTTCTCCTGATATTGTAAGCGAAGAGGTAGATCGGGCTAGAGCATCGCTTCTCATACTCTTTTGTTCTTTTGTTTTTATTGCCTTTGGGTTGGGACTTTCGCTTCAGGAGATTCTATTACTAGCTACTATTTTGATTCTATGGGCAGTATCGTCCTTTGCAACTAAATTTATTTTCAGGAAGGAAATGTTAAATGGAGATTTTTCAGATGCTTGCTCAGGAGAGCAATAAGGGTGTCACTATAGAGGACATCCAAAAGATTTTTGTCGTAGCAATAGTAGCTATATTGAATTTATTGCTTTGGTTTGTCATTTTACCCCGCTTAGCATCTAAGAAAAAAACAAAAGATGACATCTACATACAGTATCTGAAAAATGAAATTCAACTTGATGAGGCTCGTAAGCATTGCTATAAATTTGATACGAGTTCAAATCGCAAAAAGTCGGATTGTTTACTCACTGCTTTGACACCAGTTGCTAATGCAAAGTCTATAATAGATGTAGATTCTTGGCCTACAATCAAAGATCAACTGTTGGAGCAAAAAAGCGGAGAATCTGAGAGTGTAATTATTTTTGCATTCGATATTACACATCAGTTATTGGCTACACAGCGAGTTCTAAAACATATTTCTGATGGTATTCAAATAACTTTTTTAGTCCCCCAAACAGAAGCTGTCAAATCAGAGGAGCTTGCTAAGAGTCAGGTAATGAAGTTATTTACAAATGAGCAACAGAAAGTTGCGGCAAAAAAAATAAGCATTACAATGATTAAAGAAGGAGCGACAGAGGCTGTTTTTGAAAATTTGGTTAAATCTACAATTGATGCAGCAGCAATTTTATGTGACAATGGCTATGTTGCCCTTTCATACAATGAAAAATTTTTCGAAGCCCCAAAAGATTATATTGTTCCATTTTGTAAAAAATTAGGGTTATTGCAAAGTGATATCCTAACAGAACAACATATCTAAGGACCCGCTTCCGCCTAACCCGGTTGCCTTTACCGAACGCTTTACCCGCGGAGACGAGTCGCGCTCTGACGAAGGAAGCGGCTTGGGTCTGGCAATTGTCAAAAGCTTCATGGAGCTGCAAAACGGCCAGCTTTCCATTTCCTGCGATGGCGACTTGTTTAAGACAGAAATTTCCCTTCCCGCGGCGGATATTTAGAGTAAGCCTAATTTTTAGGCGGGAAAATTTCCCGCCTAAAAATTATTTTTTGCCGTTGATAAAAAAATTTTTATGTGATATAATGACGCGGTATACTGGGCTTCAAACGAATGCAAGAAGAAATTTTGTGTGCACGGCGGTATAATTACCCCTTGTTTGTGGGAAAATGGTATTGACCATTACAGAGAGGTCAGAATTTTCCGAAAGAGGTGGTTTTTTGTGAACGCCAGTATCCGTTTAGAAGCCGGCACAGTTGCCAGGATGTGCGAGGAACCAGTAAAGCGCGGGGATATTTTCTTTGCAGATTTGAGTCCGGTCGTGGGCAGTGAGCAGGGCGGTATACGCCCGGTTCTGATTGTCCAGAACAACGTTGGCAACCGTCATAGCCCAACTGTCATAGCCGCTGCCATTACAAGCCAGATAGGCAAGGCGCGTCTGCCTACCCATATTGAACTGTCCGCTCGTACCTATGGACTTTCCCGCGATTCGGTGGTTTTGTTAGAACAGGTCCGCACTATCGACAAGCGAAGGCTTAGGGAACGTATGGGATCCTTGGACGAGAGCCTTATGTATGAGGTGGATTCAGCTTTGGCAGTTAGCTTCGGGCTTGAAGCGTAGCCCGATCAATCCGTGAGCCGGCCTAGCCCGGCTCCTACATACAGGGGGAATGCCATATGGCAAGAAGGAAGGTTATTATTTGTACCTCCGTGTTTTTTGTGATTGCTGCCTTGATTGTGAGCTATGGTGCCGTTGCCGCAGATTTGGGCAAGCAGAAGGACCCGGTTGTTACTCTTAGCTACGCCGATGAGTTAAATACCCAATCTAAAGAAACCATTGAAAAAATCATCGACCAAAAGATTGCGGCAATCCTCGGGAACGTATCTTCAGGAGACGATGGCAATGAAATTGATCCTACAGCCCTGCTTGGCCAGGAGGGGTTCCTTAATGCTGTTATTGACGGTGTTTACGAAAAGATGGCGTCAAATGGAGCTGTAACCCAAGGCGGAACCGGATTCCGTCAGGTAGATGTAAAAAAAGGAAAAACAGTTATCATGGGATTAGGTTCCATGGCGTTAGTGCGTAAGGGTGATGCGGTATGCGTAGCCTCAGGTGTAGGGTTAATTGACACAACCGCAGGAAATGTTTTGGAGGGCGGCAAGAAGCTTGTACATAACCATATGTATTTTGTTACTGTGGATCAAAAGGAAGGACGCGGGTTTTCGGCATCAAATGATTTGACTGTGTTCATTTGGGGGGATTATAGTATTAAGTAGCAGAACTTTTTCAAGGAAGAACGACTATGTTAAGGAAGGTGAACTCCATGTCTATGGTAAAAGCGATATGCCACCATTGCGGGGAAGAAATACTACTTGATGACCAACACGCTTTGGGCTTCTGCTTCCATTGCGGCACACGAGCCACAGTCAAGCAGGCTGTGATGCGGTATGAGGAAGAGCAGGCAGACCGCGGAATACAGCAGAACACTGAAGAAGATGACGATGTCATTGGTGCTGACGGAGCTGCCGCGCAGGAGATACATCTCCAGCTGGCTCTTGCCCAGGAGGATATGAAGGCGGGTATGTTTGAGTCTGCCGACTCAAGATATCGCAATGTTCTCACCAAAGAGGTAAACAATATTGAGGCGTTATGGGGTCATATTGCTGCTAAAACTTATAATTTAAGCCCCATGCCCCTACAGGATCCTGAAGATTTTGCCTATACCAACGCAATGAACCTATTCAAAAAGGATGCTATTCCCGAGGTAGAGGAATGGAAGGCCGCTTATTTCGATGCATTTGAAAAGAGCTGCGAGGCTACTATTGATTCGGTTGACCCATGTGTCTTCCTCGAAGTCGAGGTTTTCAAGTGGAATGCCCAGAGCAATTCTTTTGCCTTCCCAATTTCTCGTGTTTTTGACTTAGAACCCATATTCGAGGAGGTCCTATGGGCAAATTGGAACGTGCTGTTCGAGTGCATACGCAATGAGGAAACAAAGGCATATTTGGTGGAAAAGGGTCACCGGGTCTGTAAAGAAATCTGGGATTATTTTGACACAGGCTTTTCTAACGCTGAGGAGCTGAAGGAGGGCAAGCTCAACCGTCTTTTGGGTCACTGGTATTTAAGACTGACTACCGGGAACATAAAGTCTGACGTGCTGAAAATTTCGGTAAACAACATGTCTGTGTATTATTTGGAGTCCTGTCGGCTCAAGGGGGGCTACTATGACTACTATCGTTATATCAAGGTGGATTCGGCGCAGCGTGTCCTGGCGGCGGAACACCGTCACTTTCCTTCACGGATAGGCTTAGGCGGGGATTTTGAAGCCGTTCCTGAATATATGCCGGTATTTGAGGTTTTAGCCATATATGACTATATTTTAGTTTTGCCTACAGCCCTTTATGTTCGTGCTGACCCTCAAAACATACCCGGGTATGAACGGTCGCTAGAATTTCAGAATAAATGCAGGGATCTTCCATGCTTTCAGCGCAGCAGCCTAAAGCACGCTATACAGATGCGTCCGCTCTCTGAAAACCATGATACGGCCGATGCAAGCAGGCGGGTTACCTCCTGCTATATAGCGACTGCCGTATACGGAGATGAGTGTGCGCCTCAAGTGCTGGCTCTCCGCCGGTTTAGGGACAACACCCTCAATAGATATGCTATTGGCAGAAGGCTGTCAGATTTATATTATATGCTAAGTCCGCCGCTTGCCGAAAAACTTAAACACTCCGGAAAAGCTAATGCCGCTGTCCGGAAAGTGTTGGACGTGGTTGTCCGCATCTTTGGTTACACACCGTGAAAAAGGGGGCGGCAATTGTGCCGCCCCCTCTAATCGTATACTATCGTTTATGCTTGTATGTCGAGCAAAATGTTTCTGTCTTATCAAGGGCGTATTCGGTACCAACCTTGATACTGGATGCGTGGCAGCAGTTATCCGAGCCGTGAAAATCGCAAGTTTCAACTGTGCAGTTGATGTTATTATTTCTTCCCTTAGGCATATTTTTCCGTTCTCCTTTCAAATTTCGGATTGTCCTTCTTGCCATAGTATGCTCGTTAAATATTTGCTTCATTCTTATAATAAAGCCTGTTTAGGAGGGAATTTTTTGCTGTATGCCATAGGGGATTTGCATCTTTCTGTAAATTTACCAAAAAAGATGGACGTTTTCGGCGGAGCTTGGGAAAACTACGAGCAAAAGATCAGCCGTTCTTTGAGTGAGCTGTTGCCTGAGGATACACTTTTGCTCTGCGGCGATACATCGTGGGGCATGAATCTTTCCCAATCACTGCCCGATTTTTTGTTTTTAAAAGAATGTCCCGCAAAGAAACTGCTCCTCAAAGGGAACCACGATTATTTCTGGGATACCGAGGCAAAAATGAGCCGTTTTTGGTCTGAAAACAGCTTGCATAATTTTAGTATTTTGCACAATAACGCCTTTTTGCACCAATCAGCCGCAATTTGCGGAACACGTGGATGGTTTTACGAGGAGGAAAAAGGCTCTGGGCAGGATGAAAAGATGATTAACCGCGAGGTCATACGCCTGCGTGCCTCGCTTGATGCCGGAAGGCGGCTTACCGATGGGGAGCTGATTGTCTTTTTGCACTATCCGCCCCTGTACAACGGCTACAGATGCCGTCCCATTTTAGATGTTTTGCACGAATATCAAGTCAGACGCTGTTATTACGGCCACTTACACGGTCATTCCCGAATGCGGGCGACAGAGGGGGAACACCAAGGGATTGTCTATCGGCTTATTTCAGCCGATCACTTGAATTTTCGTCCTCTTGCTGTTAACCTCGGCTTAATTGGAGGTGATTTGCAGTGAAATCTTGCCCTTGCTGCTCCAGGCTTAATGAGGATTATGTTTGTTTTTGTATTTTCTGTGGTCAAAATTACTCTGAACCGTGTGTTAATCGGCGGTATTTCAATACAAGTGTGCTGCCTAATGTGGCCTCGCAGGAAATAAACCGGGAATGCCCCAAATGCACCCACTCATATCCCGGCGGTATGCTTGTCTGCCCAAAATGCGGTTCTTTTGAGTAACGGTATACAGCCCATCATTAAAGCCCCACCTATCACAACAAAGTGTGAATGGGTGGGGCCCTTTTGTGTGTGGTTCGTTTACTTGCTCTTAATCGCCGCTTGGGCTGCCGCTAAACGAGCAATGGGTACCCTGAAGGGTGAACAGGAAACATAGGCAAGCCCAACGTTATGGCAAAACTCCACTGAAGATGGATCGCCGCCGTGTTCCCCGCAGATACCGAGCTTGATGTCAGGGCGGCTCTTTTTGCCTAAGGCAACAGCCGTTTTGACAAGCTGTCCAACGCCTGTCTGGTCTAACCTGGCAAATGGGTCGGACTCATAGATTTTGTTGCCGTAGTAATCGTCAAGAAATGCACCCGCATCGTCACGAGAAAAGCCAAATGTCATCTGGGTAAGGTCGTTGGTTCCAAAGCTGAAGAATTCTGCCTCTTTAGCAATTGCATCAGCGGTCAGAGCAGCACGCGGTATTTCAATCATTGTACCGATAAGGTATTTGAGCTGTGAACCGGATTCCTTAATCAGATTGTCGGCGGTTTCCTTGATGATGTTTTTGACAAATCCCATCTCTTTAACTTCGCCAACAAGCGGGATCATAATCTCCGGCACAACGTCAACCCCGGTTTCCTTTTTCACGTCAATAGCTGCCTGAATAATAGCCCTGGCTTGCATCTCCGCAATTTCAGGATAGGACACTGCCAAGCGGCAACCACGGTGACCCATCATGGGGTTAAATTCATGTAAGCTGGAAATCCTGGTCTTCAGGGCATCAGCAGTAACACCCATTTCCTTAGACAGGGCAATAATATCTGATTCCTTTTGAGGCAAAAACTCGTGCAAGGGAGGGTCTAAAAGCCGAATGGTAACCGGCCTGTCGCCCATTGCCTTAAAGATACCGGAAAAGTCACCGACTTGCATTGGGAGGAGCTTGGCCAGTGCTTTCTTGCGTTCAGCGGTATCTGATGCTAAAATCATTTCCCTCATAGGTCCTATACGGTCAGGCTCAAAGAACATATGCTCAGTGCGAGTCAGCCCAATGCCCTCTGCTCCGAACTTTATGGCTTGTCCGGCATCGTGCGGGGTGTCGGCATTGGTACGCACTTTAAGGGTGCGGAATTTGTCTGCCAATTTCATGATGCGGTCAAAGTCGCCGCCGATTGATGCGGGGACTGTGGCGATTGCCTCGCCGTAAATTAAGCCGGTTGAGCCGTCAAGGGAAACAAAATCGCCCTCTTTGTATGTCTTGCCGCCAAGGGTAAACTGCTTTGCCGCCTCGTTCATAGCAATGTCGCCGCAACCGGAAACACAACAGGTACCCATTCCGCGTGCCACAACAGCGGCATGGCTGGTCATTCCGCCGCGTACTGTGAGAATTCCTTGAGCATGGTTCATCCCCTCTATATCTTCAGGAGAGGTTTCCATACGGACTAAAATTACACTCTCGCCCGCCAATGATGCTTTTACGGCATCTTCAGCTGTAAAGTATACCTTGCCGCAGGCGGCACCCGGGGAGGCGGCCAATCCTTTTCCAATTGATTTCGCAGCCTTCAGTGCGGCTGTGTCAAACTGCGGGTGAAGAAGGGCATCAAGCTGTTTGGGGTCTATCATTGAAACTGCTTGCTCCTCCGTCTTCATTCCCTCGTCAATCAAATCGCATGCAATTCTCAGCGCGGCGGAAGCTGTGCGCTTGCCGTTGCGGGTTTGCAGCATATACAGCTTGCGGTCCTGAATGGTAAACTCCATATCCTGCATATCTTTATAGTGACCTTCAAGGACTCCGCAGGTACGTACAAATTCGTCATAGCATTCGGGCATTTCTTCGGCTAGTTCCGAAATAGGCCTGGGGGTGCGGATTCCGGCTACAACATCCTCTCCTTGGGCATTGATAAGGAATTCACCCATCAGCTCCTTGGCCCCGGTGGCAGGATCGCGGGAAAAGGCAACGCCTGTACCGGAGTTGTTGTTCAGGTTGCCAAAAACCATCATCTGCACATTAACAGCCGTACCCCAAGAATAGGGGATATCGTGCATCATGCGGTAGTAGTTGGCGCGAGGATTGTTCCATGAGCGGAAAACAGCCTTAATCGCGCCCATAAGCTGCTCCTTGGGATCCGCAGGGAAATCGGCACCGACCTTTGATTTATATTCGGCTTTGAACTGCGCCGACAGCTCCTTGAGATCGTCTGCTGTCAGATCCGTGTCTTCGGTGATGCCTTTTTTCTCTTTCATTTCATCAATAAGCTCTTCAAAGAATTTTTTTCCGACCTCCATGACAACATCCGAGTACATCTGGATAAAACGGCGGTAACAGTCATACGCCCAGCGGGGATTTCCCGATTTTTTAGCTAAAGCCTCGGTTACCGTGTCGTTAAGCCCCAGGTTCAAAATAGTATCCATCATTCCGGGCATGGAGGCGCGGGCACCCGAGCGAACAGATACTAAAAGAGGCTTCTCCTGATCGCCGAATTTGGATCCGGCGATTTCTTCGAGCTTAGCTATGTTACTCATAATTTCGCTTTGAATGCTTTGGCTGATTAGTTCACCGTCATCATAGTATTTTGTGCAAGCCTCGGTAGTTACGGTAAAGCCTTGGGGTACAGGCAGGCCCAAATTAACCATTTCTGCTAAATTGGCACCCTTGCCGCCCAAGAGTTCACGCATGGTTCCGTTTCCCTCGGAGAAGAGATAGACAAATTTCACTGTTGTTCCGCCCTTTCTGTTTCTTGTTTGAGGGAGAAAAATTTCCCCGCTCCTTCACCTGGTGAGCATTATACACCCGGGCATCCTCAAAGTCAATACATATATGTGAATAATATGTGAACGCTGTATGCAAAAAAAGGGGGGCGGCACTGTGTGCCGGCACCCCTGTGTATTGCGCGTTCCAATTATTTTCTAACCGTCACCTTGAAAACCTTGGATATTCTGCTCTTGCTGTTATTGCCGACCGTATGCGTGGCCCGGCAACGATAATACAATGTACCCGTTTTCTTAACAGGAACCCTGTAGCTGGATTTAGTGGCCTTTTTAATATTCTTAAAGCCCTTTTTCTTCTTTTCGCTGCTCTGCCATTGGAGCTTGAGCGTACCGCCTGTCCCGGTGTTTTTAGCAGTAAGCTTCAGGTTCAGCTTTTTGCCCTTCTTCACATTGTGAGTTGCCTTGGACTGTTTGGAAAGTTTCGGCGTGCCAACCTTGGGGTCAACTCGTATGGAAAACGGAATAGTGCGTGATGCCCCCCCGCTGGTAACCGCCCCGCCCCCTTTTGCATACGCCTCGGCGACAGTACCTTTGTATCCCCAGATTCGCACTATGGGAGAATCTACAAAGACATCAGGCCGGATGAGGGTAACACTGCGGGGGATATTGACTCTCATTAGGGATGGGCAACGCGCAAATGCTTCAGCATTGATTCCCTGAACGCCTTGCTGAATAGTAACAGTTTGGAGGTTTCTGCAATCTGAGAAGGTATTCGCATTTATAGTCGTGACACCACCGGGGACGGTAACGCTTGCAAGTGACGTACAACCATTGAATGCCCCTGCACCAATGTTGATAACCTTGCTTGGGATGTTAATTGTTCTTAGCATGACACAGCCCTGAAAGGCCTGCTGGCCAATAGAAGTCAACGATGACGGCAAGGTAACAGACATAAGGCCAAGCCTATTCTGAAACGCAAAGGCATCAATCGCTCCCACCTGGTACATATTGCCGTCTGTGGGGTTAGGTAACGAGCCGGGAATTGTCAGACTGGACTGGGATCCTGTGTAACCGCTGATTCTTGCTCTGCCTTCAGAGCAGTAATACTGAATACCATTGAAGTCAAGCGCCTTGACACTGGGTAAAATAGGCAAGATACCCCCCGCCAGCCCAGCCAGGATTGCCACTGCCAGTACTACCACACCGGCTTTTTTTGCGAGTTTGAACATTATACCCTCTCCTTAATTTTCGTACCCCTTCACCCTGAAACAGAGATATCTGGGGTTCCTATTATAGTACAAAAAGAACTGAAGCGCAACCACACACACATGGGAACACTAAGCTGCTTTATCGAAGTTTTTGCCGAGTGCCTGATCTGGCTTTTTGTATGTATTCTTGGCCTGGGCCGGTGTGGTCACCCTGACCTCGGTCATCCCTCCGGAAACATATACCTTTTTACATTCAGGACATACATCCGTATGAATCCGTACCGAAGTCTGCACATTGCTGTTTTTTGACAATGCCTCCCTCTGGGCAATGGCAACGTGTTCTCTTTCATGCGACATAACAACACTTGCCGCCGCACCTGGCGCAATTTTCCCGCCACCCTTAAAAGACACTCCCCCATCATTGGACTGGTCGATATATACCCTGTTCTGACAAGCTTGACAGGGCTTATTTTCATCCTCACTGCTGTCTTTCATGCCGGGAACAGCTCCTGGCGTGTAAATTTGCTTGTAAGGATCTGCCTGGATTGTTCCGTCTGAACCAACTCCTGAGGTAACATCAAGTATTACTCCCGGGGTCGTTGTGGTCATGCGCTGGACTTTCTGGCTGTGTACCGGAGTTGTTGATACCGGTTGGATGCTATTTGCACCGCGTATGCCGTACCCGCTGATATTCGGCATAGTATTCATGCTGGCAACCTCTCTCTCCTCAAAATCAACAATGCATCCGCATCATTGGGACCATTATGCCACAAAGGCTTCAGAAATGCAAGCATTATTTTTAAAGCGGCATCCAGAACCCCATTTTCCGGTCATTTTATCCCCATTATTTCCGGAAAATCCGCGCAATCCTTGAGAAAACATTTACCTTAGGCTCTGCTACGAGAGCTTCTGGCTCACGCGCCGTGCCGTCAGCGGCTTCAAGCTCTGATTTTTGTTCCGGGTTAAGCGAAGAGTTCTGTATTTCCGGGGGTTCCAGCTCAAACCCGCAGGAAGGGCAGGTTACCGCATTTTTCGGGGCACTGGCACGGCAAACATAGCACTGGTTCATTCTTTAGACCTCTCTACCTGATTTTAATATGCGCCTCGCGCAACTGTAATTCGGTAACCTCGCAGGGCGCACCCATCAGCATATCCTGGGCATTAGCGTTCATGGGGAACGGTATGACCTCACGGATGTTCTCCTTGGCGGCAAGAAGCATGACTATACGGTCAATCCCGGGTGCCATTCCGGCATGGGGCGGCGCGCCGTATTGAAAGGCGGTATAGAGTGCCGGGAATTTTTCTGACAAAACAGCTTTATCGTACCCGGCAATGGCAAAAGCCTTACGCATAATGTCGGGGCGGTGGTTTCTGACCGCACCGGAGGAAAGCTCAATGCCGTTGCATACAACGTCATACTGCCAGGCTTTGATTTCCAAGGGGGAGGCCGTTTCAAGTGCCTCTAGCTCCCCCTGCGGCATTGAAAAGGGGTTGTGGGTAAATTTATACCCTCCTGTTTCGGCATCGGCTTCATACATAGGAAAATCCACGACAAAGCATATTGAAAAACTGTCTGTATCTATTAGGTTTAACTTTTCGCCCAATTCGGTGCGAATTTGTCCCGCAAGGGAATCGATGCATCCGGGTACATCGGAAATAAAGAAAACCGTATCGTGTTCAGACATGGACCGGGTAAGAATTTTTTGTTTCTCAGGTGACAAAAACTTGACAATGGGGCCTTTTAGCTCAAAGCCTTCGCCAACCGAGATATACCCCAGCCCTTTCATTCCTATGCTAGTGGCAAAGCCGAGCATTTTCTCGAAGAATGACTTGGGCATTTTAGCGCAGCCCGGCGCGGTAATTCCGCGTACAGGCTTGTTTTTGAAGGGAGCAAAGTCGGCATCGGAAAAAAATTCGGTCAAATCCTGTATTATCAGCGGATTGCGGAGGTCAGGCTTGTCTGTGCCGTATTTGAGCATGCATTCGGCAAAGGGAATGCGGGGAAATGGAGCAGGATTGACGGTCTTATCCGAAAAGGCCTTGAATGTATTATGCAAAACTGTCTCACAAACGCCTAAAACATCTTCCTGCCCAGCAAATGCCATCTCAAAGTCAAGCTGATAAAACTCACCCGGTGAACGGTCGGCCCTGGCATCCTCGTCCCTAAAGCAGGGTGCGATTTGAAAATATTTATCGAACCCCGATGCCATCAAAAGCTGTTTGAATTGCTGAGGTGCTTGCGGTAGGGCGTAAAATTTCCCATGGTGCTTTCTGCTAGGGACCAAATAATCACGCGCACCTTCAGGCGAGGAGGCGGTTAAAATAGGTGTTTGAATTTCTAAAAAGCCTAGCTGCTCCATCTCTTTGCGTAAAAAACCAGTAACATTAGACCTCAACACCATATTTTCATGCACCGCAGGATTCCGCAGGTCAAGGTAGCGGTATTGCAGGCGCAAATCCTCCCGGATTTTCTCCGACTCCCTGATTTCAAAGGGCAGGGAGTGTTCGGCACGGCTCAGCACATCGGTTCGCTCGCAGTGCAGCTCAACCTCCCCGGTTTCAATTTTATCATTAACCGTTTCTTTGTCTCTGAGCCGGACTTTTCCTTCAACCAAAACAACGCTTTCCTTGCTTAGCTGTCCAACTACGCTGTCATCGTGAAAAACAGCCTGTGTTACCCCATAATGGTCCCGCAAATCTACAAAGATAACCCCGCCATGGTCTCTCACAGTGTCTATCCACCCCGACAGGCGTACTGTTTTGTCTATATCAGATTTTCTCAATTCCCCGCAGTTATGTGTCCTGTATTGGCTCATGGTGTTCATCATTCCTTTCCAAATTCGCTTTCCTTTCGTATTTGTGCTCGTTTGATTTTCCCGCTGACGGTCTTGGGCAACTCCCTTACAAATTCCACAATACGCGGATACTTGTAGGGGGCGGTTACCTTTTTAACGTGCGCTTGCAGTTCTTTTATCAGCAAATCACCGGGAGCAAATCCGGGGGCTAACACAATGGTAGCTTTAACTACCTGACCGCGTACCGGGTCGGGTGCGGCAGTAACGGCACACTCTATCACTGCCGGGTGCTCAATCAAAGCCGATTCGACCTCAAAAGGCCCTATCCGGTACCCCGAACACTTAATAACATCGTCATTGCGCCCTACAAACCAGTAATACCCATCATCATCACGCCAGGCAACATCACCTGTGGCATAATAGCCGTTACGGAAAACCTTGGCGTTGTACGAATCATCCTTGTAATATCCGGAAAAAAGCCCGCTGGGATTATCAAGCCCTCGTATAACAATCTCGCCCTCAATTCCGTTTTCGCAGCTTTTGCCTTCAGCATCAACTAAATCAATATCATACAATGGTGAGGGCTTCCCCATGCTGCCGGCTCGGGGAGAGACCCACTTAAAATTAGCAATTAACACACTTGATTCACTCTGCCCGAAGCCTTCTCTTAACTCCCCCCCGGTAATTTCCTTCCATCTGCGGAATACCTCGGGATTAAGAGGCTCACCGGCGTTTCCATAGTGCTTTATAGACGATAAATCATATTTTTTAATGTCTTTTTCTTGAAGCATGAAGCGGTACATAGTTGGTGGGGCGCAAAATGTTGTTAATTTATAATCCTGCATTTTTTGCAAAAGGCTTGCCGGAACAAAATTGTCCATATCATAGGCAAAAACAGCCGCACCGCACAGCCATTGACCATAGATTTTACCCCATCCGAACTTAGCCCACCCCGAATCAGAAACCGACATGTGCAGGGTGTCCTCCTGCACTTGCTGCCAGTACTTCGCTGTGACAATCTGGCCCAGGGGGTGCAGAAAGCTATGCTGCACCATTTTAGGCATTCCGGTAGTTCCGGAGGTGAAATAAATAAGCATCAAATCTTCGTTGCAGGTTGCGGCGCGGCCCACGGGATGCGGAAATATTTCTGGATAAGCTTCAATGCTAAAATCCATCCATCCATCACTGTGACCCCCTATAATAACCCTGGGTATGTCAACCTGTGCTTGTGCCGCCTGGGAAATAACAAAGGCATCATGTACGCAAACCATCATTTTTATTCCGGCGGCCCGGACCCGGTAGCTTATATCTTTTGCGGTAAGCTGCAATGACGCCGGAATTACAATAGCCCCCAATTTGTGAAGAGCAACGGCACAAACCCAATACTCCCACCGTCTGCGCAGGATCAGCAGTACCGGGTCGCCTTTTTTTATACCTTTTTCGGTGAAAAAATGTACAGCCTGATTTGACAGCCGGTTCATCTCGGAAAATGTAATCTTTTTTTCATTCCCGCGATCATCACACCAGCACAAGGCGAGCTTGTCTGGTTCAACGTCCGACCAAGCCTCAACACAGTCAAATCCGAAATTAAAGCTTTCAGGAATGTTAAGACGGTAATTTTTTATGAAGTCCTCGTACGAGTCAAATTCAACCCGCGGAAGATATTTTTTCAACAACCTCACATTTTTCGCCCTTTCAGTCAAACCGTGATTTTATATCACCGCCCAATTATAACAGCTTCCTCTGCCGATAGCAATAGCGTAAATGAATTTTGCCACGGCGATTTAGTTTCGTAACCGTTTGTAGGGTACGCCGCCATCAACCTACCGCTCCAGAACGGTGCAATGCAGGTTTGCAGGATGCCGAGGACGGCATCCTCTACATTGAGAACTGCAAAAATTACAAAACTAAATTGCCGTGTGAATTTTGTCAGGGCAGGCTATGTGTAAGCGCGTTTGGTGTGTGGCTTTTCAAGGGGTCTATTGCAATGCCGGATGAAATATGATAAGCTCTGTCCTGGCGTTACCTGTTTTATAGCCTTGGATTTTTAACCTGGAAGGATAGTAATTATTATGCCAAAACAAAAAGTAGAGGGTCTTTCTGCTGATGTCCGGCGCGAACCTATTACCTATACCCTCAAACAAAACTATATGCCTTATGCCATGAGCGTTATAGTCTCCCGCGCTATCCCTGAGATAGATGGGTTTAAGCCGGCGCACCGGAAATTGCTGTATACTATGTACAAAATGGGTCTGCTTACCGGACAGAGGACTAAGAGTGCCAATGTAGTAGGACAGACCATGCGTCTAAACCCTCATGGGGATGCGGCGATATACGAAACTCTGGTACGTCTGACCCGGGGCAACGGTGCCTTGCTGCACCCATTCATCGACAGCAAGGGGAATTTCGGCAAAGTGTTTTCCCGTGACATGGCGTACGCCGCCTCACGATACACCGAGGTCAAGCTGGATAATCTCTGCGCCGAGGTTTTTGGGGAAATAGACCGTGACACCGTTGATTTTTACGATAATTATGACAGCACCATGAAAGAACCGGCCCTGCTACCCACAGCCTATCCTAATGTATTAGTTTCTGCCAATCAGGGCATAGCGGTAGGCATGGCAAGCCAAACCTGCGGCTTTAACCTGGGGGAGGTCTGCCGCGCCGCCGCCGCATATATAGAAAACCCAGGCTGTGATTTGCTGGAGGCTCTCCCGGCACCTGATTTCCCCACAGGAGGGGAGCTCATTTACCGGCGGGATGAGATTTCTAAAATTTACGAATCCGGAAGGGGTTCGTTTAAGGTGCGTTCCCGATGGAGGCATGACCCTGCCGCCGGGGTAATCGAGGTTTTCGAAATCCCCTATTCCACAACCGCAGAGGCTATCGTGGATTCCGTGGGGAAGCTAATCAAGGAAGGCAAGCTGCGGGAGATTTCCGATATGCGCGATGAGAGCGATTTGCACGGTTTAAAGCTGGCAATAGACATAAAGCGTGGAACAGACCCCGAAAAGCTGATGCAAAGACTGTTTCAGAAGACCCCCCTTATGGACAGCTTTTCCTGCAATTTTAACATCTTAATCGCTGGAACCCCCCATGTGCTTTCCGTCAGGGGCATTTTGGAGGAGTGGGTCGCATGGCGGCAGGAGTGCCTGCGCCGCAGGCTGTATTTTGATGCCGGGAAAATCAGGGATAAGCTGCATCTGCTGTATGCGCTGCAAAAAGTGCTTTTGGATATAGACAAAGCTATAAATATTATTCGCCAGACAGAGGAGGAGGGCGAGGTTGTACCCAATTTGATGATAGGCTTTGGGATTGATGAGATTCAGGCCTCCTTTATCGCCGACATACGCCTGCGCAACATCAACAAGCAGTACATTCTCCGCCGCATTGAGGAGGTATCGTCCCTTGAAAAAGAGCTGGAGGAGCTAGAGATTACCCTCAACTCAAAGGCTAAAATCAACCGCCTGATTATCGGCGACCTGAAGCGCATTGAAAAAAAATACGCCGTTGCCCGGCGCACTCTGCTTATTTATGATCACGCCGATGCCGAGCTGGGGGACGATCTGCCGGATTACCCCATAAATGCCTTTTTGTCACGTGGGGGATATTTTAAGAAAATAACGCCCCAGTCCCTTAGAATGTCGGGGGAGCATAAATACAAGGAGGGCGATTCCGGCTGGCTTAGCTGGGAAGCCTCCAACAAGGAGGAGGTTTTGTTTTTCACAAGTCTGTGCCAGTGCTATAAGGCCCGCCTGTACGAGTTTGACGACACCAAAACCTCGGCACTGGGCGAATACATTCCGGCAAAGCTGGGTCTTGAGGATGGGGAATCCCTTGTATTTGCCTGCCGGGCAGGTGATTATACCGGTCATATTTTGTTTCTGTTTGAATCCGGAAAATTAGCCCGGGTTGAGCTTTCGGCATACGCCACCGTGACCAACCGGAAAAAGCTAGCCAAGGCATTTTCAGACAAAAGCCCATTGGCAGCAGCTCTAACTCTTTACGAGGACTGTGAGATGGCGGTAATGAGCAGCGACGAGCGGTGTGTGATTTTCCACACCTCCTCAATCGCACCCAAAGCCACTCGCAATACGCAGGGAGTAGGGGTGCTTTCCCCAAAAAAAAATCAGAGGGCGACCGCCCTTGTTCCGGCAGGCCTATGCGGCATAGGCGTACCCGGACGGTTCAGGGTACGCTCACTCCCTGCTGCCGGGGCAGTTGTACGTCCGCAGGATAAGGGTCAGGAGCAGCTGACCCTTGGAGGATGATCGGCATTTTGCCGCTAGCCAGACAAACTGGGGGAAAATCGCGCAAGACAAGGCGCAAAGCACGATTGCGCGGCTTTGCCCTCAGTTTGAATTGTTCAATGCAAACAATTATTATGTGGTTTCATGTTGCAAATATGTGCATTTTGCCGCATTTTTTTAGAAGTACTAAAGTTTTTTTCTGAGGGAAACGATATAAGTGTTAACATGCCACAGACAATAGAAATAAACTATGGCAGTGTAATTGCTGTTTTTTAGGATGTGATAAAATGCGTATTGCAGTATGTGACGATGAAAAAGCCTGCAGGGATATAATTGTTGGCCATATACAAGGCATTGAATTAAACGGCTTGACCATGGACATAACTGAGTTTAGCAGCGGCGAAGAGCTGATTAGTGCGTTCCATAATGGGGCAAGCTTCGATTTTTTGTTCCTCGACATACAGATGGGGGATATTAACGGAATTCAAGCTGCAAATGAAATACGAAGCAAGAATAAGAATACCGTAATTTTCTTTATATCAGGGTTTACTAATTATGTTTCCTGCGCCTTTGCCTTAAACGCATTTCAGTTCCTTATAAAACCCATCAGAATTGATGTATTAGATAACGAGTTTCGCCGCGCTCTGAAAAAATATTTAATGGAACGAGTAAAATATACCATTGAACTAAGCAACTCAGATGTTGTATGCTTAGAAATAAAGGATATTACTTATGTGGAAAGCTCTGATCACCATATTGTTGTGCATACTGAAAAGGGGAAATACATAAAGAGGGAAAGGTTAAATGATACCGAAAAATTTCTTGCACCTTATGGCTTTGTACGCACACACCAAAGCTTTCTTGTTAATATGGCACATATTTTTGAAATTACACAAAAGGATATTATACTGAAAAACAATACCTGTGTAATGGTAAGCAGAAGAAAACGGCAGGATGTTATTTGTTGCTTCAATAAGTTTATGGCGGGGTGCTTTTTATGTTAGGGTTGGATTTTTTTATAGAGATTATTGGCATGACCTTTTTTATAATAATTATCTGGCAATGTTATGCTGCCCTAATGGGAAACCCGAGTATAACAAAGAGAAAATTTTTGTTATTAAACGGTGCTGTATGGGCTTTTTGGATAGTATGCTTAATAACCCCTCTAAGGGAATGGCTGTCAATTATTGCATTGGTGCTGTTTTTTCTGCTCTCGCTGCCATATACGGCAAAATGGCATATCAAGATTATATTGAGTATATTTGTGTATATGCTGTCTTTCTTCTCAGAATGGGCTTTCCACTTACTGCTGGGTATTATAATGCAGCTTGATGTTATGCCTCACCGCACGAATGAACTGGTGAGCGGCTTAGCGTATCTGGCATACATGTTCACTTCTTATGTCACAGTATTAGCCATAATTAAAATAATAACACATAAAAAAGCAGGGAACTACAGTAATATATCCATCAAAACTTTTATTGCGCCGCCGGTTATGCTGGGTTTAATTGTTCTCTTCATGTTCTGGTTCGGGTCTGACGATGGTGTTTTAACAACCGGTCCCCATATTATGATGATCGTAGTATTATTGATTATTTTAGTATGGGTATTATTGATTGTATTCTCTAGAAAAGTGGCAGAGAATGAGGCGGTAAAAAGAACCCTGATTTTCACCTCCCAGCAAATAGATCATTACAAATACATTGAGCAGCAGCAGGCTGAAATCCGAAAATTGTCTCACAATATGAAAAATTATATGACCGGATTACTGGGACTTATGCAGGAGGGTGATTTGAATGAGATTAACAATTATGTAGAAGAAGTCACCGATGATATAAATTTGAGATGCAGTATGTTTGATACTGGGCATTTTGCATTAGATGCAGTTTTACAGCTCAAAAAACAGAGGATGGACAGTATGGGAATACTGTTTGATACGAGTGTTCACCTGCCCGGGCAGCTTGCCGTTGATGTGCTTGATTTGTGTGTTATAGTAGGCAATGGGCTGGATAACGCTATTGAGGCGTGTGATGCACTGCCGGAAGGGGAGGCACGTTATATCCGCCTTAGAATGAAGGTCCAGTCGCAATATATTTCTATTTGCATTGAAAATTCAACAAAAAATAAGCACAGCTCAAATAAAATACCAAAAACAACCAAGTCCGATGGCCTCCATCACGGATTTGGCCTGGCTACTATCAAGGGCTTTGCAAAAAAATACAACGGCGACTTCCATGTAAACGTATGCAACCAGATGTTTACCCTGGCGGTGATGCTGAAAAATGCTTAACCGGAAGCAATACTCATGTATTTGATGGTGTGCCTGTGTAATGGTAAGCAGAGGAAAACGGCAGGATGTTATCCGTTGCTTTAATTAATTTATGGCGGGGGTGGTTTTTATGTTAGGAATAAACTTTTTTATGGAAGTTATCGGCATTACCTTTTCAATAATAATTATCGGGCAATGCTATGCTGCTCTAATGGGAAAATCAGTTATGGCCAAAAGAAAATTTTTGATTTTAAATGGTGCTGTATGGGCTTTTTGGATATTATGCCACACAAGCCCTGTCAAGGAATATTTTTTGGCATTCGTCAGCTTGGTGCTGTTTTTTCTGCTCTCGCTGCCCTATCCGGCAAAATGGTATATAAAGATTGCATTGAGTATATTTCTGTTTATGCAGTGTTTGTTCGCCGAATGGATTTCCTACTCACTGCTGGCTATTATAATGCAGCTTGATGCCCTCCCGCTTCGCACGGATGAAATGGTGAGCGGCTTAGCGTATTTGGCAATCTTGCTGACCCCCAATGCCGCAGTATTATCCATAATCAAAATAATAACATATAAAAAAGCAGGGAGCTGCAGCAATATATCCGTCAAAACTTTTATTGTGCTGCCGGTTATGCTATTTTTAACCGCTCTTTTTCTGCTCTGGCTTTCAGTTGCCGATGGTGCAGCAGTGAAAGTTGCCTCCCTCATTGTGGTAGCCTTAGCATTGCTGATCGTTTTATTATGGATTTTATTGATTGTGTTTTCTAAAAAGCTGGCAGAGAATGAGGCGGTAAAAAGAAACCTGATTCTCAGAGAACAGCAAATAGAGCACTACAGGGAAATGACCAGGCGGCAAGCTGAAATCCGTACGCTGTCTCACAATATGAAAAATTATATGTCCGGTTTATTGGGCCTCGTGCAGGAGGGCAATCTAGGGGAGGTCAGCCGTTGCATAGATGAAATTATCGGAGATATTAAGCAGGCCGACAGTGTGTTTGATACCGGGCATGCTGCGTTAGATGCCATTTTGAACCTTAAAAAGCAGGGGATGGACAGCCTGGGCATACGGCTTGATTCCTTCGTCACCCTCCCGCCCGGCGAGCTTTCGATTGATATACTGGAGCTGTGCATAATATTAGGCAACGGCTTGGATAATGCCATAGAAGCGTGTGCCGGCCTGCCCCAGGGGCGGGAACGATATATCCGCCTCGCCGTAAATGCCCATTCCAAATACATTTCCATCAGCATTGAAAACCCAACAGCGCAAACAGGGGAGAGCAATGAAATACCAAAGACAAAAAAATCAGACAAATTCTATCATGGTTTAGGGCTGAAAAGCATCTCGTCCTTGGCGAAAAAATACGATGGCACGTTGAATATAAGGGTTGCCGATCAAATTTTCACTTTGGCGGTGATGCTGAAGAACGAGTAATAGCCTTTACGGCTGCAATGCCTAATCGCCATTCCCCTTGCGGCTATGTAAATACTGCATCCAAATAGTACCCAGCGTACTCAAAATCAAAACGGAGCGTATGACATCATTGACCACGCCCACGAGCTGATATTTGAAATATGTATCGTAAGAGAATGGGTTGCCTGACAATGTTAGGAGCAGGTTGCAAAACAAGAGGCATATGGTCAGGCGCAAACCGGTAAGGGCTATGAGTTGGGCGCAAGAGTGCAGTGCTGCAAAGCGTTTTTCTAAGGACTTCATGGCAGAGACCTCCTCGTTTAATATGAGTGTATTTGCTTTGGGCAACCCAATTATAAACGAGCGTTTCTATAGATGCAAGCTGTAAATTTTCCCGAAATTTTATTTATACGGAGAGACTGTCTGCCGCTTGCGCCAGTCGTTTTATGCCTATTTTAATTGCTTCCTCATTCGGCAGTGAAAAATTGAGCCTTACCGCATGAGAACTCAATGAATCATTTACCAAAAATGCCGAGCCGGGTACCGCCATCACCTTGTATTCTTTAGCCATTTGGCATAGGGCTGCACTATCCTCTCCCTGGCGCAGCTTGCACCACATAAACAGCCCGCCCTGGGGAATTTGCCAGGTCAGCTTGCTCGTCAGGTGGCAGGACAGTGCCCCTGACATTGTATCCCTGCGCGATTTGTAGATTTTCCGGCACCGGGCGATATGCTCATCTAAGTCATATCTCTCAATGTAGCGGTGGACCAATATTTGAAAAAACAGATTGGAATGGACGTCAGAAACCTGTTTGGCAACCACCATCTTCTGTATTATCGGCTGGGATGCCAAGGCCACGCCCAGCCGTATCCCGGGTGCTATAGTCTTAGAAAAGCTCCCGGCATATATCACGCAGCCGCTCTCGTCAAGAGCTTTGAGCGAGGGGAGAGACTTGCCGTCATACCGCAATTCAAAATATGGGCTATCCTCCAGGATCATAACGTTATGGGTCTGGGCAAGCTCAATTAGCTTCAATCGGTTTTTCAGCGGCATAACGGCACCTGTCGGATTTTGAAAATCAGGTATGGTATAAATAAGCTTTGCGTTTTTATTGCTTTTGAGATATTCCTCCAGCGCATCTAAGTCCATGCCGTCTTCCATGCAGGGGATTCCCCCAAGAGTTACGCCGTATGAGCGCAAGGCATTGAGTGCGCCAATAAAGCTTGGGTCCTCGCACAGTATGGTATCACCCTCATTAAGCAGCACCTTGGCACACAGCTCAATAGCCTGCTGTGCCCCCGAGGTGATAATTAATTGGTCTGTCTCCCGCCGCCCTATGCCGTGCTTTTCCCTTAGGCGGGCGGCGGTATCGCGGCGCAAGGGCTCATAGCCCTCGCTGATGCCGTACTGCAATGCCGAGGCGTAATCCTTCTCAAAAATTTCCGCGGCTAAGTTTCCCATTTTCTCTGCCGGAAATGTATCAGGCGAGGGATTGCCCGCAGCGAATGTAATTAAATCAGGGTCGTCAGGTGCTTTTAGAATCTCCCGGATAGCCGATGGCTGCAACGCCGAAATACGGCGCGAAAAGTTAGGTTGCATAATAACCCTCCGTAGTCAATTTTCGTAGTTGAAGCTTATGTAAGCGTAGCATAAAGGGAAGCCCCCGGTCAAGGCTGCATTCCAAAAAAAATCAACAGACAATACCTATATCCTAAAAGTAGCCTAGACCGCCGCATCCTCCGGTATATCTGAAAGTAAAAGAGCGAGTACTTTACTAACACCCGGCTCCTGCGCGGTAACGCCGTAGAGCATATTGGCACGCTCCATTGTGCCGCGCCGGTGAGTGATAACCACAAATTGAGTGTCTTTTGCCAGCTTGCCTAAATATGCGGCAAATCTGCCTACGTTTACATCGTCTAGATCATGATCGATTTCATCTAAAACACAAAATGGCGATGGGCGTACCTTAAACATTGCAAAATACAGTGCGATAGCTGCCAATGACTGCTCTCCGCCTGACAAGAGTGAAATGGAACGCAGCTTTTTGCCGGGCGGGCGAGCCTTGATTTCCACGCCGCTCTCTAAAACATCCGTGCCTTCTTCTAATTCCAGCGTTGCCTCGCCTCCTCCGAAAATATCGGTAAATGTGCTTGCAAATTCCTGACGGATGCGTTCAAACTGCCCGGAAAACAGCACTCGCATTTCTCCGGTAATTTCGCTGATTATGTTATCAAGCTCTTTTTTGGAACCCGCTGCGTCCTCTCTCTGGGTTATCAGATACTGATACCTCTCGTTGATTTTTTCAAATTCCTCAATGGCTTTGATATTTACATCCCCTAAGCTGCGAATTTCCCTGCCTATATCCCCAATTTTCTTTTTTGTCTTGGCAATTCCCTCAATAGGAGTACGCAATCGCTGGGCGTTTGATGCAGTTAATTCGTACTGCTCCCATAGCTTCCCTAAAATATCGTCCTCTTCCCTCTGTCCGGACTGAATTGAGTTTTCCAGCTTATCTGCCTGTCTGATTAAGGCTTGGTTTTGCTCGTGCTGTGCCGATTCGTTACGCCGGTTTTCATTTCTGCGCCGTTCTAAATCCAATTGAGACTCCGAAAGATTTTCTATTAATTCCTTGTTTTGATCAATTTCTAGTTTTAACCTCTTGGCAAAGTCTGATTTTTCCTGTATCAATTCCATTAAGCGCAGGCCCTCCTGCTCATAAAACCTTTGTTTTTCGTGTCGTGATGTCTCCGATTCACTCAATTCCGCCAAGCGCTCCAGGTAATCGGAAATTAAAGCCTCCTTGCTCTCCTTTTCGACTGTCAAGGCGGCTAACTGTTCGCGAAGCTCCGATTGCCGCAGGGTTAGCGTATTTTGCTTGTTGCGTAAGGCCTCGCCCTGCCCGGATAAATCTGAGGCCTGAGCCTCAAGCCCTGCAATACGATCATTAAGGGTTTGAATTTCCTGCTTAGAGTGAACCTCCTTCTCTTGGGCGGCCTTCAGGCGGTTTTCCAATGATACACGTTCAGCGTGGAGTAACTCTTTGCCCTTATGGGCGTTTTTAAGCCATTCTTCGCTTGAACGAAGCTCGGCATTCAAGGCTGCAAGCTCCTGCTGCAAGCCCCTTTGCTCCTGCTCTGCCACATCCTTGTCATACCGTGCTGCGGTCAATGCTCGTTCAGCCTCAGCTAAATCCGCGTCCTGGGCCTCAGATTGATCCTTGAGCCCCTCTAAGGCACTCTCTATTTTAACAAGCTGATTTTTGCGAGACAAAGCTCCCACTTTTTTGCCTACGCTACCGCCTGTTATGGAGCCTCCGGCATTGATTATCTGTCCGTCTAAGGTGACAATCCGCAAACGCTGGTTCTCCCGCTTAGAGAGTTCCAGTGCACCGCCTAAGGTTCGGCATATGGCTGTGCGCCCTAAAAGCTGCCGGATAACCCCGGCGTATTGCTCCTGACAGGAAATCAACCTGGAGGCAATGCCTAGATATTCACAGCCGGAGCCGGCACCGCGTATCTCACCAAATTCAGTGCCGTTTACAGTTGTGAGGGGGTAAAATGTAGCTCTTCCCGCATTTCGTTCCTTCAGACACCGAATAGCTTCCCGGGCATCATGCTCGGTCTGTACAACGATATGGTTCAGTGCCTGACCTAAGGCTATTTCAATGGCAACAGTTAATTCCTCCGGTACTTGAATAAGCTGCCCTACAGCCCCATGTAATCCCGGCAGATTGCCGGACATAACGGTGCTGACTGCGTGATTGCCATCGTATTCCCGGTCCAAGTCACGTAAAATCCGTGCTTTGGATTCTTTTTCGTGTATTTCTCGACGTAAGAGTTCTTGTTTTTCCTTTGCCTGAACAACTTTTTTTGTTCTGCTCCCTAATCGCAGGGCATATCCTGAAAGCACATTTGCCAACTCATTCATACGACTATTGGCATCATTTAATTTTTGCTCTATGTTCTCTTTTTTCTCCAGGCCGCTTTGAAGCACATCCCTTTGAGCTTCGCCCTCATTATTTAATGCCACCAAACGGCTTTCCCACTCTGATTTTTGCGCAGCTGCTGCCGACATGGAGAGCTTGATCTCACTCAAGGCTGCCGTTGCCAATCCCTGCATGGACTGTAGGGCATCAATTTTTTTAATTACTCCGCCACTCCCCCCCGCCAAATCAGCCGCCTGTCCTGCCAAAGCCGCAAGCTCATTCTTGATATGTGAGATTTTCCCCTCGATTGCCAAGAGGTGCTCCTGCTGGAGGAGCATTTGCTCTTGCAATGAGTTCATCTGACTGCCAGATTGCTCATCGGTCAAGTGCAAAGCTTCCAGGCGTTCTTGATTGTGCGACAAATCGCTTTGTGCAACTACGGACGCTTGACTAACCTGGTGAAGCTGTTCCTCGGTTGCACGCAGTGCTGCTCTTTGACGTTCTGTCTGCCCGCTCAGTTCTATGGCTTGCTGTTCCATATGCCCTGCGGATTTTACTAGTGCCTCCAATGCCTCCTGCCCTTGCCTGCAAGCATCCCTGGATTTTCTGAACTCATTGGCTAACGAATCTTTTCCCGCCCGGATTTTATCAAGCTCATTCATCCACAAATTTATTTCATTTTCACGCAATTCATCTCGCAAAATCAAAAAACACCTAGCTGTTTCCGCTTGCCTTGCCAAGCTCTCGGCCTGAGGTTTTAATTCTTCGATTTTATCGTCTACCCTTTGTAAATTCTGCTCTGCCAAAATCAGCTTGCGTCCAGCCTCTTCTTTGCGGCTGCGGTACTTGGCAATTCCGGAGGCTTCCTCGAATATCTTGCGCCGATCAATCGGTTTTTCAGACATAATCCGGTCAATCATACCCTGCCGGATAATCGAATACCCGCCTGAACCCAATCCGGTATCCATCAAGAGCGATTGCAGATCCTTCAGGCGTACCCCTGTTTTGTTGATATAATACTCGCTCTCGCCCGAACGGTATAGCCTCCGTGTGATAACAAGCTGTTCGGTATCTGTTCCAAAACGATTTTCTTTGTTATCTAAAACAAGTGAAACCTCGGCAAAGCCCAATGCCCCACGCTGCGCCGTACCGTGGAAAATGACCTCTTCCATTTTTTTATCACAACGCATAGCCCTGGCATTTTGCTCACCTAAAACCCAGCGCATAGCCTCGGCTATATTACTTTTCCCGGAGCCGTTAGGCCCAACCACAGCAGTAACGCCATCATGGACATCAAGGGTAATTTTGTCGGGAAATGTCTTGAATCCCTGTATAAAAAGGGATTGCAGACGACCCATTCATCACTCACCACCATTCGCTATTTTTAGGCAATCCATGAAAAGCGGATTTAGGAGATTGCCATCTGCTGTATTTCAACGTTAATCACTCCTATTTGATTGCTAGGTCTATAGAGTACCAATAGCCGTTGCTGCCGCAACCTGCTCGGCGGCCTTTTTGCTTTTTCCTCTCCCCTGACCCCGGCAAATTCCGTCTACATACACCTGACATGTAAAAACCTTCTGATGATCGGGACCCTCCTCTGATACCAGGCGGTATTCGGGTGACAGGCTTCCTTCCGCCTGTACAAGCTCCTGCAGACGAGTTTTAGCATCCTGTGTCGAAATAGTCATCGGGGTGAGCATAAGCTCCCTGTACACAAGATCACGGCAGGGTTCTATACCGCCATCGAGATAGATCGCCCCCAGTACTGCTTCAAAGCCATCTGACAGGAGGGAATCTCGTTCAGCACCTCCGCCTGCCAATTCCCCTCGTCCCATCCTTAAGTATTTCCCTAATTCTATTTTACGGGCGGCCTGTGCTAATGTCTGTTCGCATACATGACCTGCCCGCATGCGTGTAAGCTCACCCTCAGATATTCCCGGATTGTTTTGATAGAGATATTCGGCAGAAAGAAACCCCAAAATAGAATCTCCCAAAAACTCCAATCGTTCATTGTGTTCGCCGCCATTCTCGTTAACCCATGAGCTGTGTGTAAGGGCGGCTTGTAAAATATTCGTATTTTTGAATGTATAGTTAAGCTTCATTTTTATTATTGCTCCTCGTATTCATAGCTTCTATATTTGCCCCAATTGCATCAATTATCCTGCCATCAACAAACTCCTTTGCCTGCCTTACTGCGTTTTGAACAGCCTTGGCGTTTGACGAGCCGTGTGCTTTTATTACAGGCCTGCAAATGCCGAGCAATGGTGACCCCCCTACCTCGGAATAATCCAAAATCTTTTTGAATTGACGCAAATCTTCTTTAACTGTAATAGCAGCCAGCTTGCTCAAAGTGTTTTTGTAAAACATCCCCTTTAGCATATCTGCAAAAAACAGCCCTACGCCTTCCATTGTTTTCAAGAAAATATTGCCTGAAAATCCTTCCGCCACCACAACATCGCAGGCACCGAACACTACATCCCGCGCCTCAACATTTCCGGCGAATTCTATGCCCCCTTCCTTCGCTGCCTGACTCATCAGAAAATATGCTTCTTTTTGCAGGGCAGTTCCTTTATTCTCCTCGGCTCCTATATTCAAAAGCCCCACAACAGGCTTTTCTTTGCCAAACAACGTTCCGGCGTAAATGCTGCCCATATATGCAAACTGTAATAAATATTCCGGCTTGCATTCCAGATTAGCTCCGCAGTCAATCAGCAATGCGCCGCCAGTCTTAGTTGGCACTACCGGGGCAAGGGCGGCCCGGCGAATCCCTTTTATACGTCCCGGACCGAATATGGCACCCGACAAAAGTGCACCGGTATTGCCAGCCGAAACGAAGGCATCCCCTTTGTTTTCAGAAAGCATGCGGAATCCAACTGTCATGGAGGAGTCGGGCTTGTCCCGGCTTGACTTTGCAGGGTCATCGGTCATCTTAACGCTCTGAGAGGCGTGGTTCAGCGAAAGTCCGGGCGGCAAATCACTGTGACCCAAGTCTTTCAGTGCTTTCAGCACCTCCTCGGTATTCCCCACAAGCGCAACCTGCACACCGTAGGCCTGTACAGCCTGTAATCCTCCTTTGACTATCTCAAGAGGAGCGTTGTCACCGCCCATAGCATCTAATATGATTTTCATAAAGGCAACACCTTTCTATCGTCTGAATTGCTAATCATCAATTGACAGTCGGTCAATTGCCGCCAACGCCCGCTCAGATATTTTGCGATTTTTCTCCTGCTTATCCCCAGGTGGATTGTCTAAAGCGGGCAGTAATCCAAAATTTATATTCATTGGCTCAAACCTATGTCCGCCCGGACCGCTTATATAGCCACACAACGCCCCGATAGCTGTTTCCTTAGGCCAGGATATAGGCTCTTGCCCTAAAAAACGCCGGGCGGCATGAATTCCGCAAACCAATCCTGAAGCACAGGATTCGATATACCCCTCCACCCCGGTGATCTGCCCGGCAAACATAATCCTATTATTTTGCTTGAGTGCAAACCATTCATTAAGCAAGCCTGGAGATTGGATGTAGCTGTTACGGTGCATAACGCCATAACGGAGAAACTCGGCATTGCGCAATGCCGGTATCATCGAAAAGACTCGTTTTTGCTCACTGAAAAGAAGGTGTGTCTGAAACCCTACCATATTATACACCAGTCCTGCACTGTTGTCACGCCGTAATTGTAAAATCGCCCAAGACCCCTTTCCAGTACGCTCATCGCGCAAGCCTACCGGGCGCATACATCCGAAGCGCAGGGTATCTGCGCCGCGTCGTGCCATAACCTCCACCGGCATGCATCCCTCAAAGACTTTTTTATCCTCAAAACCATGTACAGGTGCTTCTCTGGCGGCGGATAGGGCTTGGTGAAATAATGTGAATTCCTCCTTATTCATAGGACAGTTGATGTAGTCGGCTCCACCTCGCCCATAACGGGCCGCCTTAAATGAATGCTCTGGGTCAATGCTATCTGCGGCGACTAACGGAGCGGAGGCATCGTAAAAGTATAGGAAATCACGGTTTCCCAGCAACCGCGCAATATCCTCGGCAAACAGTCCGTCTGTCAGAGGGCCTGTGGCAATAACAACCTCTCCGTGGCTTGGGATTTCCGTTGCTTCCCGGGTTATTACATTGATAAGTGGATGGTTTTTAATTTCATCTGTAATATATGAGGAAAACACCGCCCGGTCAACCGCCAGTGCACCTCCCGCCGGAACGCGGCAGCGTTCAGCAATTGTCATTACCAAGCTTTTGCAACGGCGCAATTCTTCTTTAAGAAGCCCCGGTGCGTTTTCCAGTCTGTCACCGCGAAATGAGTTGGAACAGACTAATTCCCCGAAATTATCCTCATGGTGTGCCGGCGACCGCCGGGTGGGCTTCATTTCTATCAGGTTGACAGGCACCCCCCTTTGGGCACACTGCCAAGCCGCTTCACATCCTGCCAATCCTGCCCCAATAATAGTAATCATACTCCAACCCCTCTGCCGCAGACCTTCCAAAGAGGCATTCTACATCAATGCGTGCCGATTTGCAAGACTTAGTTTTTATTGGAAATAGTCAAGTGCGTTGATCATAAGAAATCTAGTACATAGAATGGCAATTCGCGGAAATTGCATCTGAGACACATTTTTGCAATGACAAAACGATTATTTTGCTCGTTAAATTAAGATAGGACAGGTAACACCCGATGATTGGTGCCGCCTGTTTGCTATTTTGGGTTGCCTGTGATAGGATGAGCCGAGAGGAGCATACCGTTTAACACATAAATTGTTGACCGGGTATTCGCTTGGCTCTCCGCTGGCGGGATAAATTTAATGCACGGAGACTTAGGAGTAAGGAAAAATATGAAGAATAAAGTATTACTTGTTGAGGATGATGCGATAATTGCGTCGGGACTTATCTACGCACTCGAACAAGAGGGTTATGCTGTTACACACGCAAATACGGTCATAGAAGCGGAAAGTGCGTCACTAGGCGGCGATTTTAACCTTGCTATACTCGATATGCAGCTGCCGGACGGGACAGGATTTGATGTTCGGGAAACACTAAATGCAGATACCGCCGTGATTTTTCTAACCGTTGTAGACGATGAGGGGAACATCGTCAAGGCGTTCGAGAGCGGTGCTGATGACTATATCACAAAGCCGTTTCGCCTGCGGGAATTGCTTGCCAGGGTGAAACGAACCTTAAACACTCGTGATGTTAACGGACGCTCGGGGGTTTCACTCGGCAGCATAACGATCGATCCGGCGGCAGGCAAAGCATACACATGCGGAAAACTGCTTGACCTTACCGCTCTTGAATACCGTCTGCTCTTAACATTTGCGTTGAACAAGGGGCAGATACTCACGCGTTCACAGATACTCGAGGGCATTTGGGATTCGGCGGGTAATTTCGTTGAAGACAATACGCTGACCGTATATGTCAAGCGGTTGCGGGAGAAACTCGGCAGCGCTGTGAACATCGAAACCGTACGGGGGGTTGGTTATCGTGTGGATTAAGAAAAGTGAAGTAACTAAATTATCCGCTGACATACGCAGAATTATCGACGGGCAGGATGTTGATTTGCGCGATAATTCCGAAGGCGTATGGAAAATCCTAAAGAATGACATTCATACTCTTGCGAACATTAAAAATGAGCAGGTCGGTTTATTAGGGAGGGAACGCAATATGATGGCTGAAACTCTCGCCAATATTTCGCACCAGCTAAAAACACCGCTGACTTCAATGATGGTCATGGCTGATTTACTTGATAACGCACCGCCTGACAAACAAGAAGAGTTTACCGCTAACATAAAGATAGGGCTTACACGTATGGAGTGGCTTGTTTCAGCACTTCTTAAAATGGCAAAACTCGATGCGGGTGCAATAGAATTTTCCATGCGGAATATACAGGCGGACGAGCTTGTAAATCTTGCCCTTGAACCGCTTCGGATATTGCTTGAAGCGAAACGCCAAAAAGTAGAAATATCATGTGATACGGGATTGTTCTGTGATAGAAAATGGACTGCCGAGGCACTCTCAAACATAATAAAAAACGCTTCGGAATATTCGCCGGACGGCGGGAAAATCCGGGTGGAATCGGGCATGAATCCTATTTGCGGATGGATTTCCGTAACCGATAGCGGTGTTGGGATATCAAACAACAAAATCGCTAATCTATTCAAGCGCTTTGAGGGTTCCCGGAGCGATAAGGGTTACGGTATCGGGCTGCCTCTTGCCCTGGCCATTATGAGGGGACAGAATGGGGATGTAGAGGTAGACGGGGGCGGCAATGGTTGCGGTGCGGCTTTTATCTTGAAATTTTTTAAGTGACTAAACGGTCACTTTTATCTTCCGAATAGTCACAGTAGAGTCACTTTGGCTTGTTAAAATGAAGTCATCACAAAATTAGGAGGGCAAATACATGGCTATTTTACGGGTCAAAGATTTAACCAAAATCTACGGCAAGAGGGACACTACCGTTACCGCACTGGGCGGCGTGAGTTTTTCCATGGAAAGAGGCGAGTTTGCTGCCATAATCGGAGCATCCGGCTCCGGCAAATCCACACTCATGCACCTAATAGGTGGTGTTGACCGCCCCTCATCGGGGAGCGTCACAGTTGACGGAAATGAGATTTTCAAGCAGAACGAAAGCGAACTCGCCATCTTCCGGCGGCGTAATATTGGGTTGATTTATCAGTTTTATAACCTCATACCCACACTGACCGCTGAGGAAAACATAATGCTGCCGCGCCTGCTCGACAACCGCAAGCCGGACGAAGAAAAACTGCAAACAATACTTGAAACTATCGGACTTACCGGCCGCACAAAGCATTTGCCAAGTGAACTGTCGGGCGGGCAGCAGCAGCGCGTATCAGTCGGCAGAGCTTTAATCAATGACCCTGCGCTGATTCTTGCAGACGAACCGACTGGAAACCTCGACAGCAAATCAAGCCGTGAAATCATCGACCTTCTGAAACTTGCCAACAAGAGGTACAAGCAGACACTGCTGATCATTACGCACGATGAGAAGATTGCACTCCAAGCCGACAGGATAATCACCATTGAAGACGGTTTGATTATCCGCGATGAGGAGGTGCGGTGATGAAAATAACAGCTAATTTGGCATACAGCCAGCTTAAAGTGAACCGCCGCCGTACCTTCTGGACGCTTTTAGGAATTGTTTTTTCCGGTGCGCTCATTACCGCAGTTTTCGGCGTTGCGGCAAGCGGAATCACATGGGTAGAGCGGGTTGCAAACAGCCCGGATACATTGATGTATAACGGCATTGTTTTTGGCATGGGCGTGCTGGTAAATCTACTGGTGATCGGGGTGTCTTTCGTAGTCATATCCAACAGCTTTCGTGTTAGTGCCGGGGAACGCACGGGTCAATTCGGGATTTTGAAAAGTGTGGGTGCCACGAAAAAGCAGATCACAGGGACGGTTGTATACGAGGGTTTATTTCTGATCACCATTGGAGTACCGCTCGGTATAATGCTTGGAAGCCTGTTCCATTGGGGCGGTATTTTTCTTGCGAATGATATTCTAAGCGGTATGCAGGGAAGTTTTGTGCGTGATATTTCAATCCCCTTTGTCTTCTCGTGGATAGCCATTTTACTTTCCGTTGCACTTTCGAGCCTGACGGTACTGTATTCTGCGTGGCGTCCTGCACGAAAAGCGGCAAAAATCCCGGCGATTGATGCGATTCGAGGTGTGGGCGTAGTCAAAATCAGCGCAAAACAAGTACGCACAAACCCGATTGTGAAAATACTGTTTGGTTTTGAAGGAACACTTGCCGGCAAATCAATCAAACGCTCACAGCGTAATTTCCGCGCAACGGTTATTTCACTTGCCGTTAGCATGGTTCTGTTCATCGGCGCCGGAGCTTTTGGATTGCAAATGCAAAACTTGATGGAAAACGATTGGCTGAGCGGCTCTTCGGCAAATGTTACCGTCAGTAATTGGTCGAGCAGGATTGACAATAGTCTGCCAATTGACGAGGCAGAGTGGGGCTGCCTTTCATATGCACAGGCGTTGGATTTGACCGCGCAGTTCAAGCAGGAGGGCGATGTTATTATGATTGCCGAAGCCGGCAATTCGCCACGTGTTAAAATTTCACCGGAGGAAAGAACGGCCGATGCAAGCCCGCTATTAGACGATGATTTTGTGCCGATTGAAACCCGGGACAGACCGGGATACCGTTGGGTAAGGTTTGTCACACTTGATGATAAAACGTATGCAAGGGTATCCCAACTTGCCGGCGTGCCACTCGGCAGCAACATTCTCGTGAATTTCGAGCGGCAATGGAGTGACGACCACCGCCGTGAAATCAGGGTGGAGCCGTATGTGTTCTCGGGGCAGACTTGGGCGTTTGAAAGCGAGACGATTATCGAAGGAGATGAAGCTTGGTATTACGAATCGGACGGAAACATAGAGCTTCACGGTGTTTTGAGTTTAGAGCATACTTTGCCCGAAATAGCGTCCCGCATGGGCGACAGCATGGTGATTGTGCCGCCGGACAGCGATTTGTTCATCCAAAACAACGGAGATAGCGGAGGGGTTGGTTTTTGGTGGTTTGTCACGGCAGAAAATTCGAGTGAATTTCAATCCGCCGCACATGAACTCATCGAACTATTTCAGGATGGAGAACACGGCACCTTTGGCGTTTCGAATCTGCAAGCTCAGCGCGACCAGGAAACGGCCATTGTCCGGGTTGTCATGACGGCGGCATATTTGTTCATCGCTATGCTTACCCTTATTGGCTTGACCAACGTCATAAGCACAATATCCACAAATGTACGCACACGTGCCAAAGAGTTTGCGGCATTAGAAAGTGTAGGCATGACAAAATCAGGAATCGTTCGAATGTTACGCCTGGAAAGTTTGCTTTGCAGCATGCGTGCCATTTGCTTCGGCATACCGGGGGGGCTGTTGCTTTCGTATGTGACGCACCGAATCGTCGCCGATGAAAATACATGGCGTTTTGATGTGCCGTGGATGATTGTTTTGCAATGTACAATCGCTGTGTTTGTTATAACCTGGCTCACAATGCGGTCTGCCGCATCCCGGATTAGAAATAAGAATATAATCGAAACAATCAGAAGCGAGGGTGTGTAAATAATTTCCTTAAAGATATCAGTAATATCATCCGGGTGAATGCTTGCCCCTAACCCACCGTCTGCCTCGCCGTAGCCGGCTTCTTAACCGTAGCACCGTGCCACACTTGATCGCCCGCGGCCAGCGTAAACTCCGCTTTTTTGGCATATGCCGTGCCGTAGGGCTTGGCGGTGTGGTCGGCTTCAGTCATCGACATCCGATGGTGCAGTCCTAAGAGAAAAACGTTGTTTGCACCACCGTCTGCCTCGCCGTTGACGCTTTCTTAGCCGTGGCACCATGCCACACCTGGTCACCGCTTGCCAAGGTAAACCCTGTTTTTTTCGCATATGCCGTGCCGTTGACATAGGTGTTGTCAGCCTTGGCTTTGTTGGTGCCTAGTCTGTACTTGGTCGGTTTTTGCTGACCCTTCGCTGTGATTTTCTTGGGCTTGCCGGCCGCTGCGTATTCCGTATCGCTTATTTTTCTCGGAGCGGCTCTGTAGAAATATGTGGTTTTCAGCACCTTAGGCTTGTCGCCGCCCGGCAAGGCTCTAACACAAATACCCCGGTCTGCCTGGAACTTGCCCCAACCATTTGTGTCAACCGTTTTGCCTTTGTTCTCAACGCCTCTATCATTTGGCCCGGCAACACCGATTTGCATATCAGCCGTTGCTGCTGATGCGTCTTTCTTTTCGGCCAGCACCCACTGGCCTGGAGTGCTGCCTGTCAGGTCGGCGGCAATGGCATAGTTGATTGCCAGCTTTGGCTTGGGCCGGGGGTTGATTACCGGGAATGTTACTGTACTGCCCCCTGCGTCTTTTAGGTGCAGAGTCATGCCCTTGTTGAGTAGTTTGGCGAACTTTTTATCGCCGAATGTGTCAGCTTTTACAGCTTTCCACTTTGTTCCGCCGTCCAAGCTGAACTCGGCGGCTGCAAATCCGGCCAGGTCGATGGTCTCAGTGGTGAGGTTAATCTTGGGTGTGCCGCTGGAGCTGACGATGACATCGGTGGCACTGGCATAGTCAATACAGCAGCCGGCATGGTTGTGGGCGAACGGATTGCCGGTCAATTCCGTCCATCGGGCACGGGCATCCTCTGTGCAATAATCGCTCAGGTAAGCATTCACGCTTATGCCCAAGACTCCTGCGATTTTCTCCACAAAAGGGATGACCAGCTTTTCATCGTTTGTTTCATCATAGGCTATTTTTGAGGGGTAACTGCGGAACACCTGTTGCAGAACACTCCAACCGCGCTCAAAGCTGTCGTCATCCCAATCGCTGAAATCGTAGGGGTTGTTTACAAATAGGGGATGGACAAATCGAAGGAGATCACGGTGGTTATCTGACCAATCTGAAATGGCAGCAAGTTCCATAGGCCTCATACCAAGACCTCTCCCACCGATTTCATGTCGCACATAAAGAGATAACATATCGGCCCAACCCTCTCGGTTAAAGACCCATCCGTGAGTGTCATGGAATAGATGGCCAAGCTCATGTGGGGTTAAATGAAAGCTCCAATCACTTTCCGTAGAACGACCGATTGTGCCAAGGATTTCCACCATAGAGCTCTCAAACCAACATATGATATTGGAACCTATATGGGCGTGTTGTGCAGAACCTACACTGAGAGAACACAGACTATTACTCCTTATAATTATTCTAGCACCGCCGGATGGTACGCTGCCTGTAAGTTCGTGCATGGCTTTGTACATCTCATTCATACGATCTACAAACCAGTTGAACTTTCCAGGGGAAACCCAGCGGAGCATCGTTGGGTGAAGACTTTCATGAAAAGTGAAATGCTCAGACACGATGTTGTATTCATTGATGTCATCGCTGTAAGCGGCATGTGTAAGCGGTGTGGGCAGCAGTGTTAGCAACAGGAGAAAGGCCAGCAGAGCTGCTAAGATTTTTGTTTTCACGCGTGTGGTTTTGAACGTAGATTTCATGGGAAAGACCTCCTGAAAATTTTTTTGCTTTTCAGCTAACCACAGCATAGCACATCTAAAATCGTTTGTGTTGATTTTGTCATAAAAGGCATCCTGGTGGCACGAAATGCAGTGAAACATGAAAACCATGTCATTCGTGCCGTCAGAATGCCTTTTATGACAAACCCGGGACAAAAGTGTGCGGAGTGACGAATGATCAGGAGGGGTCATACCCCCATCTGAGCGGCTGCCTTCGCAAAAGAGGTTGACGAGCATATTGAAGCAATTAAATGCTTGTGATATAATGCCGGAGTATAGGCGTAAAGGAGAGTTAACAATGAAAACATATAATATAGCTATTGATGGCCCCTCCGGTGCGGGGAAAAGCACTATATCACGCACAGTTGCTGAAAAATTAGGTTTTCTGTATGTAGATACCGGGGCAATGTACAGGGTTATCGGGCTTCATTACCTGGAAACCGGATCGCCTTCATTGGACGGTCTGACAATTTCATTAAAATATGTTAATGGCGAGCAGCGCGTTCTTATGAATGACAGGGATGTTTCGGAGGAAATCCGGCAGCACAGCGTTTCCAGGGCCGCGTCAGACAGGTCAAAGGAACAGCAGGTTAGGGATTTTCTTCTGGAACAGCAAAGGCATATGGCGAAAAAACACAATGTCATCATGGACGGAAGGGACATAGGTACAGTGGTGCTTCCCGGCGCAGATTTGAAAATTTTCCTGACCGCCGATCCCGAGGAGCGGGCAAGGCGGCGTTATGATGAGCTTTTGTTGCGCGGCGAAAAAACGTTTGATTACGAAACCATCCTGCATGATATTACCGAACGCGACAGGCAGGACCAAGACCGCTCCATTGCCCCTCTGAAGCCTGCCCAGGACGCGATAATCCTCAATACAACAGGCAATACCTTTGAGCAAAGCGTTTTACAGATAGAAAAGCTTATAAGAAAGCATACAGGGATTTAGGCACTACAATGCCAAAATCCCGCACAGCGAGCCTACCGAGGCATTTTGCCCCAATGCGGAGATGCACTCGCTAACTAAATCCATTCTGTCCAATAAAAAAAACCGGGTGTCCGCATCGGCATTGTCCAGCCTTGCCCGAAGCTCGTTCAGCAGACATACCAAAACCTGGTGAAGCTCTTCCCTGTTTAATTTCTCCCACGAAAAAGCTGCCTCTGCACGCCCCCAGTCTGAAAATATCGTATTAACATACCTCTCCGCGCGCTCACTGCTTTCCGGGCTGGCAACAACCTGCTGTGACCGCGGCGGCAAACGCCTGATAACGCACCGTGAGCGTACTGTTGGAAGCAGTGTCCCGGTATTTTGGCACAGCAGTATAAAGCGGGCGTACTTAGGCGGTTCCTCAAGGAGGATCAGCAGGGCGTTCTGCGCCGCCGTATTTAAGCTGTCGGCATAACGGATTATATATACCTTGCCCTCACTGTCAAATGGGCGCACAAAAGCATCTGCCCGGAGCCTACGTACCACGTCTACCTTGATGGCAGCTCCTTCGCCTTCATCTATAACGGCAACATCAACGTGCTGCCCCGCCAGTACCTTCCGGCAATTGGGGCAGGCACGGCAGGGCGAGGGATTTTCAAGGCACAGCCACTCAGCGGCCAAAGCCATGCCGGCATTCATCAGATTCTCCGGGTCATCTCCCGCTAAGATCAAGCTGGCAGGCCGCCTGTCAGTCATTCCGGGGGGTTGCTCCCGGCGGTTAGAATTTGTGGAATGAGTCAACATCTAAAACAAATGCGGTAGCCCCGCCTATCATAACCTCTTCGGTCACGGCAGAAAGCCCAGGCTCACATGGGACAATCTGACGCCGGGAATTGGAATACTTTTTAATAATGTCCATAACCCCCTCTTGCTTTTCCTCCTCCACGCCAACCATAATGGTTACATTGCCCGTCTGCAAAAATCCGCCGGTGGTAGCAAGCTTGGTTACATGATACCCATTTTGGGTCAGGTTTTGTATTACGCCATGGGCATCATCATGGTTTATAATCGCCAGCACAAGTTTCATTCTATATCTCCTTTTCATCATTAATAAACCGGTTACATCCCCGGCATTGTGGATTATACCGCAAATGAGGGGGGAGAGTCAATAGTTTTTTCCATGATGGCCATGCCTGATAAAATTGGAGTCAAAACAGCCTCCGTTCTAAACTAGAACGGAGGCTGTTTTGGCTTAGGCTATGTGCGTACCCTTACACGGATCGCTTTACTCCATTTTTTAGTAGTTACCTTCTTTTTGCTGTTGCTGCTGAGACGGTATGACCTAATCTGCACCCAGTAGGTTCTTCCCGCTACCAGCTTACTAATAGTCCTGCTCTTTGTTTTTTGCTTGTTGATATTTATGGTTTTTGCTTTTTTCATTTTTTTGTTGTCGGCATAACGGATTTGATAGCCGCTTACATTGCTGACAGTTTTGTAATTCACAGAAATCCGACGCTTCTTCTTGCTGCTGCCCTTAAGCTTCTTAGGTGCCGCGGGTCTCTTGGCCGCCCATACGGCGTACAGGGTAATAGTGCTGTTTGCGGAGGCTAAGTTGTTCACATTTGCTTTGTCTTTATATACTGCATTGCCGCCACTTTTAGTTGCCCAGCCCTTGAAGGTCCATCCTGCGCGATTAAGGTTGCCCGGCTTTGCCCTCAGGGCAGTTGTCACCCCGCGGGTGATCTTCTGGCTAGGCATGCTTCCCTTGCCGCCGTTTGCGCTGAACCTTACGGTGTAGGACTGGGTAAAGCGTGCTTCAAACCGGATGCTCCTCTTTGCCACGTCAGCCGCCGTCATGGTATAGTTAAAGGGGTTAGCCATGCTGACTCTGTTTCCGTCACGATACCAGCCGGCAAAGTCGAAGCCCGGATAGGGGTCGCACTCCAGCCTTACGGTGCTTCCTGCTGTATAATTGCCGGGGCCGTTAGTTATATCCGCCGCATTAGATGGGCTGGCCGCTACACGCACCTCGCCCATAGGTACCGATCCGCTGAACTCCATAGAGTCAATGTAAATAACACCCTCCTTTATCACACTGTCATCGCTGTCGTAGTTGTCCAGATCCAAGGAAAACGGCAGACCTGTTTCGGTGTTTATTTTTGGGGTCTCCATGAGAACCCTGATATTTATGCCCCGGAATATATTCACTGTGCCTTCAGAGGTCTTAAACGCTGTTTTTTCTAAGTCAATAGAAATATCTGTCCACTCTTTGGTGATTTTTATGGGATTTCCGTCAGGATCCTTCATATCGGCAAATCTGATATAGTCGGTACTGCCGGAGCCGTCAGGGGAAACCTTCATGGCAAAAATATTTTCCTCCCCGCCGGCCTCGCCCTTTATGCGCATATTGAAGTATTTGTAAGCCTTGTTTTCAAAAATCCCGGTTAGCTCAGTATAGTCTGTCTCTTCATGAAGGCCCATCCCAAGGCCGCCTACATAAGCAGGCTTAGTTACACCCGCCTCCATTCCGGTTTTGGCGTCAAGCTTCCAAACTTTGCCACTTCCACTTGTAGGATCGGCGATAATTGAGGATTTATAATTCCCCTGGCCGTTTAAGTACCTTCTGTCAGTCCACAATTTGTCTACCAAAACCCCTATCCAAGACCACATTCTGTCAAGGCCGGATTTGTTTTGAGACAAATTATTGCCAGGCACAGGATTGGGCATACCCATCCAGTTAGGAAGGCTGTCCGCACCGACAGCGCGGTCTACATCTTCGTTTATGAGATACATCGAATCGGGAAATCTTTCCGCAATACTCAGGCTGACCCCGGCTTTATTGGAGGAAATAACAACCGGGTTGGCCTCCTGGGGCGTCAGGGCTGAGGGGAGCTCAATATAGAAGCTCCGCGAATCTCCTGTAAGAGCGTTTTGAGCATCGGGGAAAAGGCCTGTACTATATGTAAGTGTGTCCATTGCCACGGCTGGGCCTGATCCTAATTTAATGTTAAAATCGGCAAAGACGCCATCAGCCGATGACAGGTTGATATGAAGCCACTTGAATTTCACGCCGCTCCACTCGCCAAGGCTTGGGTAGCTCATAGTCTGGGTAAATGACCCGCCTGCGCTGGTAAAGGTCAGGCTACGCCTCCCTGAGTTGGTACTCATAGTTGCTCCTTCGGAAGTCCGGTCAGGTGAATTATCGCTGAGGAAGAACGGTGCGCGGCCAGCGGTAAGCTTCCAGCCCTCAAAATCCTCAAAAAGCAATGTGTCGGGGTAATTGGTCTCATCTGCCAATGCCTCGGGAAGATGGCTTGTGGACGGAATCAGTGCTAGGAAAAAAATCAGCGCAAGCGCGGCTGCAAGGGTGCGGTTGAATTTTCGCATTGGTTAGTCCTCCTTTAATTCTGCGCCTGAACAGCTCAGGCAAATTTCACACGGCGCCGCGGCTAACGCCATCATCCCGCATGGGCCGCCCTGGTGAGCAGTACTCCCATAGCTGCCGCTTTTTTATGCTCATACCCTGCTAGCTCTATCCTAGCAGAGATTGCACCAAAAGGCAATACCCTTTGTAAGAAAAATTTTTGGATTTCAGCCTGGTGCAAAAGCTCCTGCGCCCGGCCTGCTGCATTTTCGCATATAAAGACCGCGCAAAAAAGAACCTGCTTGGGGTCATTTATCACGGAAACGATCCTTTTTTAATGGAGAATTTCACCTGATTCGTTTTTTGTCCCCGGGCATTTACTCCACCGGTGTATTTAATATCCCGGAAAGGATTGTCGGCAGGCCAGTTGTCGCTGTCTATTTCCAAAATTATTTCATCAGCATTGTCAGGCATCCAGAAAAACAGGGCGGCATTGGTAAGCTTTTCAGGCTCTAGGCGCTGGGGGAGCGGCTGATCGGTTTGGGGAAGATAGCCCCGGGGCGGCTGGTCGGTTATCTCTAGTTTTTCCGTTTCCCCTGATGATAAAACCGCAGTCAGTGCCAGGTTGCCGCCGTTGCCTGCTTTGATGTGAATAGCCGAGCTGTTTGTGTTAAGCAGCTCCAGGATAATCCGGAAGCATACCTCATTGCCGTTTTGTCTGATTCTGAGTATGCTTTTTGAAAGCGTAATCTCACAGCCGTCAAGAACTACATCATCTCCCAGGCCAAAGGCTTTAGACAAATATTTATCCTCAGTTTGCGGGTATGGCATATAGGGGCTGTTTCTGTGGTAAATGTCTATAAACAGTGCCGAGGCCAAAACCGCCAGGGTAACAGCCGCAGCAAGCAGGCCGACCGGCTTTGCTAATTCCTTCTCACGCTTTAGCCCGGGCAGATCGCGCAAATCTGCCAAATCATCCCCTCTTACGGCAGGGCGTATGTATACCCCGCTCCTCTCCTGCAAATCCGGCAGAATTGACTCGGCACCCGAAAAATAAAGGGGTATTTCTAAAGCCTGGTTGCGGTTTGCTGATTCGACATTTCGCCGTTTCATGCCCTCCGGGAGAAAGGCCATGCTGCCCGTCCGGCTACCAGCCGGGTCAAATGCACCGTATACCCTTAAAATTTTAGAGGTGCGGTCGTAATCAATCCTTTTGATTCCGGAATAGAGCATTGTCCAACAAAAACGCTCCTCAGCGCGTTTTTTTCTTGCCTGACGGCGGGTTAATTCTAAAACAATCCTATCGCCCGCAAGTGTAAGGACAGGGTCCTTGAAACGGTGAATCCAAGAGGCCAAGCCGTAGGCCTGCCTGATGTAGGTTGCTGCCAGCACAGGAACGCCGAACAGCAAAACCGCCCCAAGACCAAAGCGCAGGGTCTGGGTTTTGTTTGCAAAAATCATGCCCCAGAATAATACCGAAAGCAGCCCGGACGCAGCAAACAAAAGCAACCCGCACCTGCAAAGCCGGTCGGGCAGAATGTTTTTTTTGTCAAGGCTCCGTGCCAGCCAGAGTATGCGGGCTTGCCTCCAGGGATCGGCCCTGCGGATTATCGGCTCCCTTGATGGGGGGAAGCTGTTGTCTTTGCTATATCCGGTATTTTGGTTTTCCAACAGGAATACACCCCCTTTTTTTATAGCTGACAATTATCCTTCAGGCAACCTATAATACATTCCTATTCGCTCCCGATTATCTCCAATTCATTCCCATCTGCGGTTTTTTCCTGCGCCTGCGCCAATGCCCCTGCCAGCCTGTGCAAAATTTCACGCCCCATCAAATCGGCTGAGCCGGGGCGGCAGGTTACCTTTAACCGCACCGAGTGACCCTCCTCGACAGGTGCAACCGAGGCCGATGGAGCCTCCTCCAGGCAAAAATCCTCCTGGGCTTTCTTGCCAGCTTCGTTGAAAATTTGCAGCAGCCCTGCCGGGTCTGTTTCCTGCGGGAAAATCCCTGAAACAAAAAACGCACGAGGCAGCAGCGAATGGTTAATCAAATTGAGAATACCGCCGTTAGGGACAATAAAAATATCACCCGCAGGGTTTTTCAGTCGTGTTGAACGCAGACCCAGCTCGTCAACCGTTCCGGTAAATGCGGCAATTGTAACTTTGTCGCCAACCGCAAACTGGCCCTCGAGCAAAATAAAAAAACCGGCGATCATATCCCGCACCAGGGCTTGCGCGCCAAAGCCTATCGCAATGCCGACAACACCGGCGGCGGCGAGTACTGCCGACATATTTACCCTAAAAACAGACTGCAGCAGCTGAATTGCCGCCATAATAACCACAGTGTATGTGATAATGCTGTTGATTAGCTTGCGCATGGTGTTAATGCGCTTATCGGTGCGGCTGCAACTGCGCCGTTTAAGTGCGCGGTTGACTAGCCTGCGGGCAATTTTAATAATCAAAAATGCTCCAATAGCCACAATAACCGCCGACACTGCCCGCCTGAGCGGGTTGGCAGGGTCAAGCGCGGCAAATGAGTCATATAACCCCTTTACCGCATTAAAAAAGCTTCCTGTCATAAGGCTGGCCATGCTTCTCTTCCTTCCTGCCCGGCGGCAGAATTCCGACTCGGCGGCTCCCGTCCTCTTTTGAACGAGAGCCGCCTTTTTTAGTTTAATTTCCGCAAGAGCCGATTATTTTACCTTTACCTTCTTGGCCTTGGTCCAGCTACTGAAGAGTTGCTTGTTGTCTGAGTGGCGGCGGAAGGAACGCACCTGAATCCAGCGATTCCTTTTTCTGGGGAGTTTTTTGATGCTGGCACTCAGCTTAGTGCTGGCCTTGAGGTTTTTTGCTTTCTTCATGTTTTTTGTTGCGGCGTGGCGGACCTGATATCCGTCTACCCTGTTGCTATCGCCGTTCCTATAGGTAACGGTGGCTTGTTTTTTCTTCTTGCTGCTGGTTTTTACAGTCTTGGGGGCCTTGGGCCTTTTAGCTGTCCATACAGCGTGAAGGGTGATCGGGCCGTTAACCGTGATGCTCTTTCTGTTTGTATGAACAACCCTGCCAGTTGCGCTTGTGGCCCAGCCTTTGAAATCCCAGCCTGCTCTGGTGAAAGCGTTGGCTTTAAGTGCCTGGGCCGTGCCCGGCAGGAAGTCCTGGGCTGTCATGGATCCACTGCCCTTGTTGGCGCGGAAGGTTACCTTAACCGGGTTAATCTGGGTCCAGCGGGCGTACAGGGTGGTGCTGTGTGTTGTAGCCCGGCTGGAGGCAAAGTTCCAGGCACTGCCGCCTGTGCGGGCGGTGAACCATCCGGCAAACCTAAAGCCGGGGCGAGTCGGGTCGGCAGGCTTGCTTACCAGGCCGTCAACTCCGGTATTGCGTTTTGCCACGGAACTTCCGCCGTTACTGTCAAAGGTTACGCTGGGAAGCTCGTTGGAAAGGTAGATTCTTCTGATGCCAACGCTTCCGTTTGTGCGGAAATGGAAGCCGACCTCATTATAGTCTCCTATTGCGATAGGACCTTTTCCCCACGCCTGTGAGTCGAACACAAAAATCTGGTTGCTGCCGGTAACTGTCTGGCCGCTGTCTGCCGAGCCGATATTGGGTAGGACAAACTGGGCATTCTGGTCCCCCGGATTTGGCGGCTGATATCCAAAGTCAAATCCAATTCCCTCGCCGCCAAGCATAGGGGCAAAAACATCCTTGGCAGAGGCACTGCCCTCAATGATAAAGTACCGGTAGCTTCTTAAAACGCTAATAGGGGCAACCGCACGATTGGGGCCAACCCCTATGACCTTGCCGCCTGGGCAGTGGGTCGCGACACCCTTGTTGTTGGTAATGGTAAGAGTGCCGTTGCTTCTTGAATATGACCCGCCCTCGTCGGTTAGTTCGGCACTACCGAACATCACCTTGTCGTCATGCTGGTATTGATCAGCTGCGCCCCTGCGCAGGGAGTAGGCTGCATCAAAAACAGTATATGTCTGACCCTGGGCGGGAAGGGTGTTGGTCAGATAAAAGTCGCGGATATAAAATTCCCCGGGCAATCTGAGCATCAAGCGGAGAGGATCCAGGAAGTCATCATCAAATGTCCACGCAACAGTACGCCAGCCGTTGCCCAGCTCTGCCTGCGCACACTTTTCCCAGTAGGCCTGGAAGTTCTGGCCCTTAATCGTACCTCCTGAGCCATCAACGGTAAGGCCAATCCTTGCAGTATCGCCCTTGAAGGTCATAACAAGGTATTGGTAGTTATTGGGGAAATTACTTTCTGGGAAACCCGAAAAAGCACCGCCGTTTGCGGCACGCCCTACCTCATTGTCCTCCTCGTACCTTTCCATTGCGAGGTTATAGAAAAAGTCTTTTGAGTTTTCCAGCTTAAGCACTTTTTCGCCGTTGGGGCCTTCATTGACCATTGAGTATATGGCCTGATCACCTTCAGGGGTGAGCTTAGACTGGTCAGGAATATTGTAGCGGTTGTATTCCTTGTTGTTGTCGGGGTGATCGAGCCCATAAGGCTTGGTGGGATCAACCGGGCGGTTGAACACATAGCTGTAGCCAGCGCCATTGTCATCTTGCACCTTTGAGGTGTACTGGCTGCTGAAGTCGAAGATCACGAAGTCGTCAAGGCTGTGTGACGGTGGTGCCGCCATTGCCATAGGCAACAGGGTAAGCAGCATGGTAAGTGCCATGGCAATTGAAAGCGCGCGCTTGGTATGTTTTGCTGTGTTTCTCATAACGAGAACCTCCTTTAATTTTCCGGCAGGCAACCCTGCCTTTTTTATTTTTATAAACTCCCAGCCATTGCCTGAGCTTTTATAACACAGTTACACGAGGGCTAATCATCCTCTTTTTTCAAAGGGCTCAAAAAACAACTCCTTATCGCCCCTTCCGCATATCATGCCGCTCAATCTTCGCTTGGATGGCATTTTTTCGACTCTGCTTCATCTATAAGCTTTTCGATTACCCTTCCCATATTTTCATACGCCTCAAGCTCGTAAAGCTCCTTAAGCCCATAAAGAACCGCAAGAAATTCCAGCTTGGTCATTTCCCTATCACCCCTTCCGCTTACCATGCCGTCACCGTCTGCAACGCCGTTGCCGCCTTCTTGGCCGTAGCCGCCTGCCGGAACCCATAGGTTTCACCTGACACAACAGATACTCCACCCTTGACTGCAAACGGCATGCCGTCATTCTGCATGACGCTGTTGATGCTGATGATTGTATTCGCTTTGTATTGGATGACATTTTTCTTTACGTTTATTTTATACTTAGTCGGCTTCATCTGGCTTGTGGCACGGACCTTCTTTTGTGCCGAGCCGGGGGTGAATCCGCCGGCATCCGTTGGTGCCGCCCTGTAGAAATACGTTGTTTTCAGCATAACCGGCTTACCGTTTTTCTCGTTCTCGCCAATTGGCTTGATACAAATGCCGCCGTCTGCTTGGAATCTGCCCCAGCCGCTGGCATCAACTGTTTTGCCGGGTTTGCCATTGCCGTTCAGTGCGGCAACACCGATTTGTATGTTGGTTTTTACTGCTGTTGTACCTTTCTTTTCAGTCAGCACCCACTGACCAAATTCCCCGCCGGATGCCGCGATTTCGTAGTTGACCGCCAGCTTTGGCTTAGGCCGGGGGTTTATTGCCGGGAAAATTACTTCTGTTCCGCCCGCATTTTTGAGCTTTAGCGTCAAGCCTTTATTGAGCAACTTGGGGAATTTTGCATCGTCAAGTGCGGCTTTTACCGCCTTGTAGCCATTGCCAATGTCGAACTCGACAGGGACAAACCCGGCTAGATCCAGGGTTTCAGTGGTAAGGTTAATTGTTGGTGTGCCGCTAGAATTGACGATGATGTCGGCGGGTGTAGTGTAGTCGATACAGCCATCGTCACAGCTACCGGGGGCGGGCGATGGGGTTAGTGCCGGGGGTGTGGGCGTCTCGTCCGGTGCTGCCGTAGGCGCGATCGTAGGCACGGCAGTGGGTGAGGCGGAGGGCGTTGCAATGGGCTCAATGGGGTCGCCCCACGGCCAGGTCATATAAGGTGTGCGTGCCGCGGGTGCCGGAGGATCTGCCCTGTAGTAGCCTACATCCCCGGCTTGAAGAATCTGCGGGTATACGGCAGGCGGCAAAACTGCCCCTGTTTGAGTATATATTCCGTTAAAGTTAATAGTTCCGTTAAAAACCCTGATTACATTATCGCCTGGGGCAAACTCAACCTCAATAGTTGCATACCAATTGGCAGACCAGCTTTTGGTTGGAACAAGCGCAACGAAATATTCAGTTCCGTTTACGGTAACCCTGGGATTCGATGTATACTCGTTGCCAATGCCATAGTGGAATGTAAGCAAGCCGCTGCCGCCCCCGGCGACATTTACCGTGCCTTGAGCCCAGGAGCCTGTATTGTGCAGATCGCCTATGTTGCCGTTGTTGTTAGTGGCTCCGCCGGCAACTGTCCATCCCGAGGTGGAATGGTAGGATGCACCGCTGGGTGCAGTCTGGCTGATTTGGGTATTGCTCGGAGTACGGTAGTTGGCTTGAATGTTTGGCATTGGGTTAACAGGCTGTATACGCCCTTCGCTGTTGAAGCTGATTGGATCGCCGCATACGTTGCGCAGGTCACCCCTTCCGGTAAACGCCCCATTGTGGTAATACACAAACCAGTTATCTGATCCTATGGGGTACTCCACAATAGAGCCGTGGGAGGTGTTGATGGGTTCATCGAAATGCTCCCCGGCAAGACTGCCGGAAGGTGCAGGTGCAGTAACATTAGACATAACCACAATACCATCGTACCAAAATGGTCCTAATGGGTTTTTGGAAATCATCGCCGCCATAGACGGTCCGCCATTTACCCCGCCCGCATTGTCGTTGTTATATCTGGCATATATGAGATAATACACACCATTGCGCTTGACCATATCGGGTCCTTCATGGTAGAGCATTCCGGCAGAGCTTCCGCCGGGAACAAGGCTAAGGGAAGAACACGACAGACCTTGCCGCACACAGTTGGGTGTAGTGCAGTTGCTTCCATCGGTGGCAATCAGCTTGGTGTTTTCCGTATCAATAGAGGGTACTATCGGATTGCCGCCGCCGTCATAACGGAAAGTAAGCTCAGTGCCGAAGCATCTGCCGGCACCGCCCCAGTAAAGGTATGCACGGCTGTCGTCATCAATAAATATACTGGGGTCATAGCCGTGCTTGCCGCCTATTCCGTCAACCGGGCCTAAATCCGTAAACGGTCCTGCCGGGCTGTCAGGCGGGGAAACTGCTACAGCTACACGCCAGTTGTCGCCCCAGGGGTGACCTGTGGGGTGAGGGTAGAAGAAGTATACTCTCCTGTCAACCGGATTCCACACGGCATCGGGTGCCCACATAAAGGCATCGCCATTGTTCTCGGAGGGCTTGAGACCCCAGGAGAGATTGTCTGCCGCCAGAATTTCGCCGTGATCAAGCCAGTCCTGGCCGTTGTAGGACGAAAAAACGTGGTATTTATCCATGGTGTTGCAGGCATTGTTTGGGAAAACGTCCTGACTTGGGTACATCCACATACGCTCCTGCCTAACGCCGTTGCTGTAGATGAAATTGCCGTTGCTGTCTGTATCCGGGATTGTTATTACCGAGGGATCAGCAGTATAGATAAGCCCACCGTCTGCCTTTTCAACGATAATAGGGTTGGTGAATTCAGGCGGGATAGGATCACCGGGGCTTGTCGGCAACGAGCTTCCCCCGGATGCCGCAGGAAGCAGCAGACTAAGAAAACAAAGTGCCGCAATTATGGATATTTTACGCTTAGCTTTAATCCTGAACATACGCTACTTCCTCCTTTTTTAGATGCCGGATTGCCCTCAGCGCACCCGCACTTTCTTCGCTTTGCTCCATTTTTTACTAAACACCCGGGTGCCATTTGAGCTGTCACGGTACGAACGCACCTGTACCCATGTATTTTTCCTTGAAGCAAGCTTCTTAATGGTTGCCTTTGTCGTTGCTGCCCTTTTAATTGTGGTGATCTTGGCACCCTTTTTCATATTTTTTGCCGGAGAATGCCGTACCTGATAGCCGCTGACATTGGAAACCCTCTTGAATGTAACGGCAACCTGTCTTTTCTTTGAGCTTTTAAGCTTGAGGCTACCCGGTGCAGATGGGGCATTTGCTTTCCAAACCGCGTGGAGGGTGATAGTAGCGTTGGGTGCGGCCAGATTGGATACTCTCTCTTTGTCCTTGTATTTTCTGTTGCCCTTGCTCGTGAGTGCCCAGCCATCGAATTTATAGCCTGTACGTTTAAGGGAGGTGGGCTTGGCATTTAGCGCGGTGGAAACACCCCGGGTAATTTTTTGATCCGCCATCGACCCGGAGCCGCCATTTCTGCTGAACCTCACGGTGTATGACTGCGGCGGTGGGGAACTGCTTGGCGGCGGAGATGAAACGGAGGTTTGCTTCCAGACAGCATACAGGGTGACGTCTTTGTTAAAGAAAGGGGCCGAATCACTGAAGGTAACCGCATGCTGATCAGTATATTTCACCGCACCGGTCGCGGATTCCGCCCAGCCCTCAAATGTATGCCCGGTTCTTGAGAAGGTGTTCCGCCTCAGCCCTTGCGCGGCCCCATCCACAAATGTCTGATCCGTCATGGTGCCGCTGGTGCCGCCGTTGATGTTGAAGGAAACGGTCCAGCTGTCAAGGAGCTTCCTGGGCTCTATACCACCCGGCTTGGGCTCGCTGCTGGAAAGAACAGTGACCTCCGCGCCAAAACTGGCACGAGAAGCAATTAATCCGGTCACATCGCCACCGGTCACGCCCTGCTTGTCATAGCCCTTGTATATAATATTTTTCAGGTATACGTCATGTATCCAGCCCACTCCGGTCCGCGATGCCGCGGGTGCGGTGCCGGCATTGGCAAAACGGGCCTGAACCTCCCAGTCAGGATGACCCCTGTGGATTGTAACGTCCTCAATCAGAACATCCCATATGGCACCCCTGGCATTCCCGGGGACAGTCGTCCAGCCCTCGGATGAGTAGATTACATTGTTTATGTCAATGATATATGGCCAGCCGTCATTCGTGCCGGTAACAGCAGTGGTATTCTTAAGCCCTACATATTCAATGTCGATGTTTTTGAAGGTAATGCCGCTAACCAAAGCGTTGTCGCTGTTTTTAATGCCTATGGCGGCCTTGTGCATCTGGTTAACAATAGTGATGTCTTCAAATATTACATTTTTTATTTCCGCGCCATAGTCAGGGAAGGCATTGCCCTTGTTTGTTTCGGCACCAATCTCTAATGTTTGGGCAAAGTCTGACCAAATCACACAGTTGCGTACGGTAACGTCCGAGGTGCTTTTGGCATAGGCATGGTCGGTGTTGTTGTCTGCCCTGTAGTTTTTCAAAACAATAGCATCGTCCCAGGTTCTGAGGAAGCAGTTTGTAATTTCCACATCCCTAAAGCTCTGGAGCGATATGCCATCGCTACGGTGCCGCGAAGATACAATTTTTACATTGTTGATGGTCGCACCCTCGCCCATGTGCAGTTGGATGTTCCAGGCGTTGGAGTCTAGGATGGTAATACCGTCTACAGTTACATTTTTATCGGAAACAGTCTGTATGGGAAGGACAGCAGAGCTGTCGCCGTGCTGCATATGGCCGTTTTTCCAGCTGCCGTCAATAACGCCAAAGCCGTATATGCCGCTGTTCTGCTTCAGGCCTATGCCTCCGCGGATAACCGCACCGGGCGCGATGTACCACTTGCGCCCCTCAATGTTGCTATCCTCCGCGGGAGTGTTGGGGCCTACGCTCACGGGCTTGCCAGAGTCTTTCTTGGGGATGCTGCCCGATGTCTGAGCATTGCCTTCACGGGAGGGGAGCTTATGCACATCGGAGAACATATTCAAGGTTTGGGTACTCGCCCACCATTCGGAGTAGTCATCAGCCTTCGGCCACGGCGTAGGCGTAGGATCTCCAGGACGCGCCGTTGGCTGGGTATTTGCCTGCCCGGTCGTGAGCCTGGCAGCGTAGGCCTGGCTTAGATCGTGAACCCCTGCCTCAAACACGGCATCAAAATCGCCCCGCTCGGATATGCCGTCAATATCCTCTATGTATTTCTCCTCCGGCGGGTTGATGAAGATAGCCAGGGCCTTCGCAATGTCTTCGTCCCACTGCACAACGTACTGACCCCAGGCGGCGCCTTCGCCCCAGGCACCAGCAGCCACTGCCGTGGGGATGGTAAATTTAGTTGTCGATGTTTCGCCGGTACCGGTCACATCAACGGTATATTCGTTTTTCAGTGGAGATACAGTTGCATTGGTGCCGGTTATTCTATTGCCGCTCTTGCCTTTAATTTCTATCTCAACATCGCCCTCATCGGCGGAAAAAATGGCAACCGGCATACGGACGCGAGGATTTGTCTCGGGATTGTTGTAGCTCATTCTCCCGGCAAGGTTGTCCCCATTCCAGATACGCGTATTGTTGACCCATACAGAGTACATTTCAATTTTTTCTCCGTTGGCCGTCAGGGTAATTTCGTCATCGTCATACACCATTGTCCGGATCGCCTTTATATCCTCCGGCTCCTGCGACGGCGCGGTAAGCTGGGTCATAGGGGCACTTTGGACTCTGACCCCTATGTCGTACGGCACGGTAAGGTCGGGTATAGTGTATGCCTCTATTTCCGCTTTGCCATCAGCCAGGACAGTGACGCCGGCTCCGACCGGCAACAGTGCCGCCAGCATTGCAAGCACCAGGAAAAAGGATATTTTTTTAGTAAAAGCTTTATGGTCCATGGGAAAAACCTCCTATTTTTTTAGCGATACCCTGTCAGCGGCATCTCTCTGCACGGAAACCCTGCCCGGCTCAGGCAATCCAGAGGCTGACAGCCGTTCAAAATTTCAGTGACACATACACTATAGCACATTAATAAAGCTTTCGCAAGGACTTTTTGCACAAAAATAAGCATTGTTTTTTGTTAATTATGACCACGATACCCATTAATGAGTGTGGCTGAGGGCGGGGGGGCGGTGAGATGGGCGGACAATCAGTCTCAATTGCGGAAATAGCTCTTGCCCAAAGCGTCCGGCGGGGCTATAATGTTGACAGGGCTAAATTTAATGCGGCAAATTTAGAGAGTGAGGGATTAACCTTGTATACGGTAAAGGACATATATGACGCGCTGAACGGATGGGCACCCTTTGACACGGGATACAGGAACGACATTAAAGGACTTTTGGCGGGGCGTTTTTCTTCCCCGGTAAAGCGGGTGTTTGCCTCACTGGATATAACCCCCGGGACCATCAGGGAGGCGTTAGGCATAGGGGCTCAGCTTATTGTATCGCACCATGCCCCTTTTTTGTCACCGCCGCTTCCCACAGACGGATCCCCGGCGGGGGAGGTTCTGCTGGAGCTTTGCGAAAACAGGCTCGGTGCCATTTCTGCCCACACTAATTTGGATGCCGCGCCTGGCGGGGTTAACGATGAGCTTGCCTCCTTGCTGGGTCTCCCCGGCGGATGCCAGCCCCTGGATGACGAAGGTATAGGGCGGTGGGGCGGCTTGCCCCGGCCAATAGAGCCGCAGGACCTTGCCAGCCTGTGCAAGGATAAATTAGGCTGCGGCGTTGTGCGGTTTTTTTCCGCCGGAAAACCGGTTTCGCGCCTGGCCATTTGCGGCGGCTCGGGCGGGGACATGCTTGCCGTAGCCGCGGCAAAGGGCTGCCATGCCCTTGTCACCGCCGATATAAAGCACCACCAGTTCATCCAGGCCGCGCAGCTTGGCATAAGTCTGCTGGATTGCGGTCATTTTGCCACGGAAAATATCATAATACCCAAGCTTTGCGCCTATCTGGAAAAACAGCTCCCCGGCATAGAGGCGAGGCAGAGCAGGGTAAGTAAGGAGCCGTATCAATGCCTGTAGATGCTTTTGTAATTACAGCCCTCTCGCATGAGCTGAATGAATATCTGCACAACAGCAGGATAGATAAAATCCATATGCCAGCACGCGATGAGGTGCATATTCTGGGCAGGGGGCAGAGAGGCGGCTTTAGGCTGCTTATGTCTGCGGGTTCACGGAATCCCCGCGCCCATTTATCAGCACAGCCCCGGGAAAACCCGGATAAGCCGCCTATGTTCTGCATGCTTTTGCGCAAATATTTAGGAAACGGAAGATTCGCCGGGATATACCAGCCTCATCTGGAGCGTGTTCTACACTTTTTTTGGGATTCTGCCGATGAATTAGGTGTTATATCCCGCAAAACCTTGATTTGTGAAATGATGGGAAGAAACTCTAACATCATACTGACCGGCCAAGATGGGCGGATTATTGACTCTATACGCCGGGTTGACAGCGATATGTCTGCCCAGCGGCCGGTTTTGCCCGGCTTGTTTTACCGCGATCCTCCAGGCCAGGGCAAAAACGACCCCACTGCAATTACAGAGCAGGAATTTCAGGTGCTTTTGAGCCTAAAGCCGGCCGAGCAACCGCCGGAGGAGTGGCTTTTGGATACTTTTTCTGGACTTTCCCCTGCCGTTTGCCGTGATTTGGCTGCGGGAGATCTGCAGGAGAGTTTTTTTTGCCAGGTTGAAAGGATTAAGCGAGGGGAGCTCGTCCCATTTTTGCTGTCTGCCGCCAAGGGCGCAGACGTATCCGCCCTGCCTCTCTTGAACAGCCGGAATACCGATGCAAAGCCCTTTGAGGGAAGCTTTTCCGAATTGCTTGATGTCTGCTGCACAAACCGGGAGCTGCACGATGAAATTAAAAGACTGGTCCAGGAAATGCTCAGGCAGGCGACAAGCCAATGCGGAAAAATCAAGGGCAAAATAGCCATGCAAAAAAAGGAGCTGCTTCAAGCACAAGGCCGTGAAGCCCTGCGGGAAAACGGCGACCTGCTGATGGCAAATCTGCACAATATCAAAAAAGGGCAGCCCACTGCACAGGTTGAGGATTTTTACAGCAACGGAGCCCTGCGGGAAATTGCCTTGGACCCTACGCGTTCTCCTCAGCAAAACGCCGCACGGTTTTATAAAAGGTACGCTAAGGCAAAAAACGCCGAGGCAGAGCTGAAAAAGCAAATCAAGGCGGGCGAGAGGGAAATTATCTACTGGGAGAGTGTTGCCGAACAGCTCTCACGAGTGCAAACAAAACAGGAATTGCAGGAAATCAAGGAGGAGCTTCAGCCTATGCATCGGCGCAAGGGGCCGCCTGCCAGGCTGTCGGAGCCTTATAAATTTGTCTCTGACGAGGGGATAAGCTTCCGGGCAGGACGCAACAACCGCCAAAACGATGAGCTGACCATGAAATCTGCCAGAAAAAATGATATTTGGCTTCACGCACAGAAAATTCCTGGTTGCCATATTGTGATCAGTGTTGAGGGAAAAGAGCCGCAAGAGGAGACCTTGGTTCAGGCTGCCGCCGTTGCCGCCTATTATTCGGCGGCAAAAAACAGCCCCAAGGTTCCGGTCGATTATACCCTGGTTAAGTACGTAAAAAAGCCGCAGGGTTCTAAGCCGGGTTTTGTGACCTACGAGCGGTTCAAAACAATTCTTGCACAGCCTGACCGGGACCTGGCTGAAAGACTAAGGGTAGAATAGCACGCCGCGTACGCTCCAAAATATCGGTCAGTCGCAGCCATTTATTCCCGGGGGTTACTTGACCTTAATCCTGAACACGCGGCTTTTTCTGGTTGCCTTTTTGTTCACGGCGTGTTTGTCCGTATTGGTTACCATGCAGTAGTAATACAGGGTGCCTTTTTTAGTTGTTGGTGGTTTATAGCTAGCTGTTTTTGCTTTCTTCACTGCCTTGAATTTTCCGGTCTTCTTTTTGCTGCTGTACCATTGATAAGAAAGCTTGCCTAAATTGGGCTTGGCGGACTTGATCTTCAAAGTCAGCCTTTTGTTTCTTTTGACCGTATGCTTTTTCTTGGGTTGCTTGGTGATTTTTGGCTTTGATGTTTTGGCAGCCTGGGCAACATTGACTGTAACAGGTTGTGAATACAATGTGTAGGAATTGCAGCCCCTGGTTGCCTTCGACTGTGCTTTCAGCATAATAACCGCTTTGCCGCCCCTGAGGCCTTTAATCGAATCTTTTTTGGCTTGAATACGATTTCCGCCACTCAAAACCACAACCTCCACAGGTAGCCTTGCATCAGCCCCACGATTTGTAAGGGTTGCCGCGCTAACCTTGATGCTTTTACCCGCATTGACCGAATACTCTGTCCTGCCGGCGGTTATACTCATAACCGCTTCTGCTGTCCAGTCTGCAAAATCTGTGGTTATTCCGGTGATGCCGAAATCAATATACCGCCGCTGTGTGCTTTCACTCCGAAAGGTCCAGGCCGAAAGTGGCACCCCTCTTGCGATGCTCTCGGAGGCAAGTGCTTGATTTATGGCACCTGTTGTGGGACCGTAAGCGGCGTTTAGTGGCAGAACAACGTTCAGGATATCGTTCATTGCGCTGGCCGTGTCGGCAGGGTTTGCAAGTGTGTTCAAATTCACAAGGGATGCCCAAGGGGATAACTCCCGGTAGCGTTCCAAGGATTCTGTGATGAAGGAAATGATCACAACGGAATTCCACATTTCATCCCCATGCGAGGCGATAGAATCCACGACAGCCTGTTCGATGCCATCGCGGCTGTCTTTTGATTCCAAAAATATCACCAGGTCATTAGCCTTTACATACGAAAGCACCTCTTCCAGGGCCGGAATTTTTTCTCCCATAAATTCCAATGCCCCCATGCCAGCATCCAGCCGTTTAATCTGCTCCAGTGTGAGATCCCTGGGCCTGACGGTAGCCCTTGTCCTTCCGGTTTCCTCTATCTCTTCATCGGTTAACAGCTGATTGGTTAAAACGTCTGTCGTCCGGGCGAATGTTGAGTCATGGAGGACGACAGCCTGGTTATCTTTAGTTAAAAAAACATCACATTCAATTATATCCGCCCCAAACTCCTCGTGTGCCATATAAAAGCTTGACATGGTATTTTCAGGAGAAATGAAGCTGAAGCCGGAGCCGCCGGGAACACCCCTATGCCCGGTAATGAAGGGCCTTCTTATGAGGGTTTTAGTTGTATACAGCCGGGAGGCATCTCTCAGCATGGTGGCGTTGCCGGTGACAATGCCCGTTGCGCCGGAGGTAATGCTTCTGTGGTTGCCGGCAACCTTATCATCGCTCACAACCCACACGGTCAGGGTCAGCTTTTGCATCGCCTCGACAATAGCCTTCCCGGCGGCGGAGACATTGATGATGACGTTCTTCGCCTGGCACTCATTTGCTTTCCGTACTAAATTATAGGCATTTGCCAGAGTGATGCTCTTGGCATTGTGGATAAGGCTGGCCCTGCTGAAAATAGAAATTTTCCGGAAGGCTTGGATTAGGGATGCATCCGTAGAAGCAATATGGGTGTCCTTCACCTCGTTCTCCTCAAAATAGTCCGCCAGCTGCAACGCCAGTGTCCTGTTTTGCAAAACGAAAATCGGTATGATATTGCCCCGGGTTTGATCCAGTATGCCCGGCACATCGCTCATGCTGCTGAGGTCAATCATAACAGAGGAAGCAATGCCCCCCCGAATAACAGTGTTTATGCTGGCAGGTGACGAAGCCCTGGCGATAACCGTTGGCGAACCGACAAGGCTGCTGTTTAGGGCATTAGACCAGGCAAAACCCTCATACGCCATGCCCGGCACGCTTGGCAGGAGTGCCAGCAGGAGCACCGCCGCGAGGGCTAATGGCCCAAGGCTTTTTATTTTCATTTTTGAACCTCCATGAAAGAGTAACGCCCCTCTTTAAACCTTCCGCATCCGGCAGGGAAATAAAGAGCAGGACTGAACAACGCAAAATAACAAAATAACAAAACGAGAAATTTTCTTGACCAAGGCATTTCCCATATGATACAATCCTTCAGGAATGCCGTTACCGACTGAGCCGCAAAAGCCGACAACCCACTCCGCACCTACACGATAGCATATCGTACACACATTGTCAAGACTGTGTTTACTCTATGCACGGCAATTTAGTTTTGTAATTTTTGCAGTTCTCAATGTAGAGGATGCCGTCCTCGGCATCCTGCAAACCCGCATTGCACCGTTCTGGAGCGGTAGGTTGATGGCGGCGTACCCTACAAACGGTTACGAAACTAAATCGCCGTGTACTCTATGGGTATGAGGGCATACTAAAACCGAAATAACAAAGGAGTTTTTGCTTTTATGATTGAGAAAAAAACCTTGCCGAGCGGGGTACGCCTGGTGTATGAGCCTATGGACTCTGTCCGCAGTGCGGCAATAGGGTTTTGGATGGGTCACGGTTCACGGTATGAGCCTGAGCATTTTAGCGGAATAAGCCATGCTATAGAACACATGGTATTCAAAGGTACACAGAGCCGCTCTTCCCAGCAGGTCGCCGAGGAAATGGATGCAATAGGGGGACAGGTCAATGCTTTTACCACAAAGGAGAGTACCTGTTTTTATGCCCGCTCGCTTGATAGCCATTTAGAAAAGGCAACGGAGCTTTTGCACGATATTTTTTTCCACCCTAGGATGGATGAAGGTGATTGGGATACAGAGAGAGGGGTTATTCTGGAGGAAATCGGAATGTATGAGGACTCTCCCGAGGATTTGGCATCAGAGAGGCTGTTTGGTGCAATTTTTCCTAATATGCCGCTAGGCAGGCCTATTATAGGAACACCGGAGACCTTGCGCCAGATGACCGCCAGGGACATCCTTGACTACCGGAACGCGGTGTATTCCCCTTCACGGTTGGTGGTATCAGTTGCCGGGCGTTTCTCTGAAGAAAACAAGGCGTTTTTGGAGGAAAAGCTTTCATCATTGGCGGCTATGCCGCACAAGGAACCCGAACCGGCGGCGTATTCCCCGGCAATAACCTTGCGCGAAAAGCCAATTGAGCAGAATCATTTTTGCCTGGCCTTTCCCGGACTGAAGACAGGGCATGAAAAACGGTATGTAATGAACATTATGTCAGGGGTTTTGGGCACCGGGATGTCCTCAAGGCTATTCCGGTCGGTCAGAGAGGAACATGGGCTGTGCTACTCCATTTACACATTCACTGCAGGGCATCTTGATACCGGGGTATTCGGGGTATATTCGGCATTGGGCAAGAACACGGAGAGGCAAGCCCTTTCCCTGGTGCGTGAGGTGCTGGAGTGTTTTGCTAAGCACGGACCTGGCCCAGATGAATTAGACCGGGTGCGGGAGCAGATTAAAGCCAATCTGCTTATGAGCCTTGAGTCCAGCTCCTCGCGTATGCATCATTTAGGGCAGCATGAGCTAATGACGGGAAAAATCCCTGAGCCTGACGATATTGTAAAAGAGCTGGACTTGGTGACAGCAGACCGGGTGACAGAGCTCGCCCAAGAGGTCCTTGATATGAAAAATGTAAGCTTGTCAGTGGTCGGAAACCCTGACAATAAGGAAAATTATCAGGAGCTGTTGGCACATTGACCTTAGCTGGACGCAAACAAATAAAGTGAAATTTGAGAGCAGGAGTATTGACTTGTTAAAAATCATATGTTACAATCCGATACATTGGCTCAAATGCCAGAAATGAAAGGATGTAATTATTTTGGAAAACCTTAAATTTGACACTCTCAGCCTCCATGCTGGCTATAGAGCTGACCCTTCAACCCGATCACGTGCCGTTCCACTATATATGACTACAGCCTATACCTTCGATTCCACCGAGGCTTCACGTGCCGTTTTTGCCTTGGAGCAATCCGGCAATATTTACACCCGGATTGGCAATCCAACCTGTGATGTACTGGAAAACCGCCTTGCGGCTCTGGAGGGTGGTATTGCCGGGCTTGCGGCCTCCAGCGGTCACGGTGCTATGTATATGACATTTTTGTGCCTCTGCTCCCAAGGCGATGAAATCGTTTCGTCCAGGGATATATATGGCGGGGCTGTTAATATGATGGGCAAAACCTTGGCTCAGTCAGGGATTACCGTACATTTTGTAGATTCGGGAGACCCGGATAATTTTGCCCGGGCAACAAACGAAAATACAAAAGCATATTTTGTGGAAACCATCGGAAATCCCCATGCGGATTTGCCTGATTTGAGAGCTATTTCAGATATAGCCAAAAAAAATGGGATTCCCTTAATTGCAGACAATACAATAGCAACGCCATATTTGCTGAAGCCCATTGATTTAGGTGCTGATATTGTTATTCACTCATGCTCAAAGTACCTATCAGGCAACGGCACCATTATAGGCGGCTGTGTTGTTGATGCAGGCAAATTTACATGGAAAGACAATCCCCGATTCCCAGCATTCAACACTCCGGACGAGAGTTATCATGGGCTTGTATACGCCGATTTGGGTGAACCCGCATTTATCGTTAAGTTAAGAACACATATCCTGCGTGACATCGGTGCCACAATGTCGCCATTTAATGCCTGGGTCACTCTGCATGGAATGGAAACCCTTTCGCTGCGCATGCAAAAAACCTGTGCAAACGGCAGGGCTGTGGCTGAATTTTTGTCTTCACATCCCAAGGTGGCGAAGGTATCATACCCCGCCCTGCCTGGCTCTAAGCACAAGGCCGTGTGTGATAAATATTTTCCAAAAGGTTGCGGTGCGACATTTACCTTTGACATCAAGGGCGGTCGTGAGGAGTGTGCGCGTTTTTGCGATAGCTTGGAAATGATTCAAATAATGGCAAATCTAGGCGACTCAGTTTCCATGTGTGTATGCCCATCTGTAACAACCCATTCCCAGCTCTCCGATGATCAACTCAAGGCCTCCGGGCTTTCTCCTGGCACAATCCGTCTTTCCGTGGGAATTGAAGACGAGTCAGACATTATCTGCGACATATCCAGTGCGCTGGATAAAGTATAAAGGCATATTTTTGTGACCGGACGTATCCCAAAGATTATTGCCAATAGGGGAGTCATGTCCCGCCGGAACGCCGAGCGGCTTATTGTGCAGGGGCGTGTTATGGTGGATGGTGTACCAGCTGGCTTAGGTCAGTCGGCAGATCCGGAAAAGCAAGTTATTCTGATTGATGGCAAGCCTTTGCCTCCCCAACCTGAGCTAGTGTACGTCATGTTCCACAAACCACGCGGTGTCGTGACTACCCGCCGTGATTCACATGGCCGCCCTGATATCAGGCAGATGTTACCCAAGCAGCTGGGCTACTTAGTTCCTGCCGGAAGACTGGATATTGACTCTGAGGGATTGCTCATTGCGACTAATGATGGTGATTTAGTGCAATATTTGACACATCCATCGCATGAAATCAAAAAGGTTTACAACGTCCAGACAGAGGGCAATGCCGATAGGGCAGTACCAGTTTTGCGCGGCTCTATAGTGTTAGACGGCGTTGAATTAAGCCGGGCGGAGGTGAAAAAAATCAACAATAATCACCTGCAGATCACCATAAGTCAGGGCAAAAACCGTCAGGTGCGACGTATGTGTGGTTATGCTGGGCTGACGGTTAAGCGGCTTGTAAGGGTACGTGTAGGGACCCTTGATTTAGGCGATTTAGCCTGCGGCAAGTGGCGGCACTTGACTGCCGAGGAGGTGCAAGGGTTGCGGCGCCAATAGAGCCGCCTTGACTGATATGCCATCAAAAGGTTAGCACTACCGTTAATCCCGGAGCTGCTCACCGTGTGTGCAAATGCAGGTTTTCTCGGGGTGTTTTTTGATTCACTTTCGGCAAAAAAAATATTCTCCGCAAGCTGTGTGTAGCAGATGGTTTTTTCGCGGTTGCGAAAAACGCTGGCTGTTACTTTACATATTCCTCAGCAACAATACCGTTGATGTACAATCCTTCTATGGCATAATCCCCATTTTTGACCTTTATGACAACATCTATTTTATACTCTTCCCCTGTTGATAGAATGTCATAGTAGTTGTAGATTGTGTAGCAGGGAACGGCAAACAGTACCGCGCAATATACAATCGAGGAAATCAGCAATATCCGTTTCATGTTGCCCTCCACTTCTTATGCAGTATGAAGTTTGTGCAGAAAAACCCTGCACCTATTGCAACAAAGGCGGTGCCGCGTTCCATAAGCCCCAACTCAACCCACCGTTTGGACTCATCAAATAATTTCAAAAGGCTCCCTCCCCGCAAGGGTAATCTTTTACCAAGAATCTCATATGACCACCCGTAGCATATCATACCCCATTGCTTATTTTTAACATTTTTTCTATATAGCTAACTATTCCACCGTCTGCCTGCCGATTACGGACAACTAGGATATCCCAACATGGAGGGTATACGCGACAACCACTCTATTTGATTGGAACTGATTTTTCCTCTCTGGTTGAAAGCAATGGCAGCAGCACGCAAGTTTCAAAGACACCGTTTCCATGCACTCGCTCAATATGCCCCTGGTATTTTTTCACGATGGATTCCACATGGGCAAGCCCAATGCCATGAAACCGCCCTTGTTTTAGACTGACATATTTGCCATTTTTTTCATTGATTTCTCCGTTGAAGCTGTTGCGAATGCTCAGCGTTAAATTTTTCCCCTTGAGCAGAAGGATAAACTCAATAAACTTCTTTCCATCGGATTCGGTCATGCGCCCGCAAGCCTCCAGGGCATTGTCCAAAAGATTTCCTGCTATGGAACATAAGTCGTGATCTTTGATGTTGTTATCTTTTGGATATACCGCCTGTATGCTTACCTCAATATTCCGGGATTGCGCTAACCAGAGCTTGGAACTGACCACCGCGTCCAATACAAGATTGCCGGTTTGCAGTGTGGAAAGATTTTTAGCCGGTTCGCCCAAAATATTGTCTATGTACTTCAAAGCTTCATCTGTTTCCACGTTCTCCACCCTTGCCCGGAGCCCGATGAGGTTATTTCTGTAATCATGCCGCCAGGTTCGCATATCCTTGTACATGGCATCAATCTCTTGATAGAATTTTGACTCCAAGTCAACACGCTGCAATTTTGCCGAAAGATTTGTATTTTCTTTTTCTTCTTTCACAAACAATTCGTACATCACGAATAATGCAAACAGATGAATGAGCAACCCGGTTGCAATCCATGTTAATACGTGCTGTTGCTGTGTGTTCAAATTGGGGGACTGTGCGTGAAACCAAATTAAAAATATGCAGAAAAAATCTAACATGGCTATACTGCACAACATCCAGACAGGCCGTTTTTTCAAACTGCGGAACGATAGGTGTTTTTTTGCGAGGATATAAAACGTCACAATTTGGAGCATTTTGATAGATATTATTGCCAAAAGTCTTGCGGTGCCTTGGGTCTCGACAATGCTCTTAAAGGATGAACCGATAATCGCTGTTGCAAGGCCGGCTCCAATCAGGGTCGTTGCTGTTGCAACACCATATGCCAATACTACCCCGAATATTTTTGATAAAAATCTCCCTTTTTTGAAAATCAGCAGATAGATAAGCAGCAACCCGAAGTTAGCCGTATCATAAACGCTACTGGGCCATTTGCAAAATGTAGCCAACAGTCCCCAACCTACCATCACCGTCCATGTAGCAAATTGCGGCCAAGGCGAAGCAATTCTGGAATCATAACGACTGTTCAAAAAGTATACGATGGCAAAAACTTCTACCGCTACCGCAAGCGATTCAATGGCAATCCAATCTATCCCCATATTGTGCATCCCCCTGTTTCTATTTCAGCTGTTTTTGTCTATACAGCCAACTATTCCACCATCTGCCTGCCGATTACGGATAACTATGACATCCCAACAGGGGTTCGCAGGTAACAACCTTTACATTACGAAAGGGGAACCGAGCCACTGTCCACTAATATTTCCTGTAATAGCAACGGTTACGGCAGTCCGCCCCTAGCGCAAGTGACAAAATTTTTAGAAATGTATTTTTTAGACCAATTCCCCAGTGCATTTTCGGACAAAAAAATTCTTTCGTGAGGTTGTCGGGAGTTAGTTTCCAAACAACATTTTAGCATGGATCCCGGCAGTTTGGCAATGTTTATTTTTCTAATGGAGCGGAATCGGCAAGGGAGAGATGTTGTTGCGGTGACGTAACCGAGCAACAAATCGAACGCCCAAAAAGGGGCAGAAAAAGTGGTTCCCCGGCAAGAAAAAAGCACCATACAATCAAAACCTTGATTGTTATAGATGCCACAAGCAAAGAGGTGTTGGCGATTTTCCAAGGCAAAGGAGGTGACCATGATTTTTTTCAATCTTCAAATGTTCAACCCCCCCCTAAATCATACCATGTCACCACAAGAACTGCAATCCCAAATTTCGACCCATCACCAACCCCTTGCACCCTGCCAAAAACAGAGTGTCCAAGAGCAATCCGCTCCAGTCAAAAACAGAAACCGGGGTGAATTGGGGTTGTGATAAGCACAAAGAACCTTAAAAAATATATCTTGCCCAAGCATCATGCCGCCTATTGAGGCGAGTTATTACGAGGTATATGCTTTTTAGAGAATCGCAACGCATAAACAACTGTACCAACCGCTGCGCCAAACGCAAGAAACAGCGGCGTACCCCCTCCCGCAGTTATAACCGGCGGGGCTGCCGTCTGACCCGCTTTGCCGGTCAATGTCATACCTATCATCGCACCGGCATTTTTGGCATCAGCTGTGAATTTTTCAATAACCAGTACAAGACCGAAGCTATCCGCAACCCCTAGCAGGACCACTGAGCAGACAAGGAAAAGAAGATTCGGAAAAAGTGCTGTGACAAACAATAGCAACGAAGTTAATATCCCGTAAAAGATTACGCCTTTGCCGCAGCCCATGAACTTTCGTACAAGCCTTGAGGTAAAGGGCGCAAGATATGCCGCAATCAAACTGTTCGCCATAATCAACGCAGATATGATTGTAGAGCTTAATCCAATAATTGCCCCGTAGAGCGGTACCCCGAAGGAAACAAACACGCCGGCCGCATACAAGGGAAATACAATCAAGAGCAAAAACGCCGCCGTTCCGGGTGTTTTCAACAGCGAAAGAAACCCGCTTGACGAGAACTTATCAGACGGGGTTTCCGAAAGCCCCATCTTTTTCAAAAACGGCAGACATATCAGCAGCATTGCCGCCGACAGTAGAAATACGAACGAAAATCCAAAACGGTCACTTAAAAGTCCCCCGATTACCGCACCACAGCAAAATCCGATTAACGTGCCGCCAAGAAGAGCCGTAAGCATTTGCGAACGCAATTCCTCCTCCGGCTGTGCCGCCGCCGCAATGCGTCCTGTAATCGTAGCAAGAGAAAAAGCAAACCCGGCAATAGCCCTTGCCGCCGTAAATAAAACTATTTCACTTGAAAATCCCGAAAGCACAGCACCGATTCCGCAAGCCGCTATACAGAGATACAGCGTTTTGACAATTCCAATGCGTGACAATATTTTACCGCCTAAAGCGATTCCGAAAACACCGGCAAGCATTTCGATGGTTACGGGTATGCCGACCAAAATCCCTGCGCCGGATTCAAATTTCATTGCGTATTTATACGACACAACCGCCAAAAACGGAGCACACATACTGAAGCCCGCATAAAAAATAAAATAGAAAAACCGAGCCGCAGGGACATTTCCGTATCTGCGTTTTTTGTCATGTGTCCCCGGCGTACCAATAAAAAACAATAACTCAAGCATAATGAAAATTACGACAGCGGTAAGTACAACCGTGTCAATAACATTCGAAACCAACGCAGAGCTGATTATCCTCTGGTCGATAATGCCGTACAACTCCATATATTCAGATGAAAGGTCGATATGTGCGGTCTCCGGCTTCCCCCCTGTATGGAAATTAAATTGGATATAGCTGAACGCCGGTACATAATCGGAGATCCCTTGTAAATATTCATCAAAGTTTACAAATTCCTCCGGAGGAATCCCGGCTACTGTCAGTTTCTCCACATCGCTTTTAATAACATTTGCTATGATCTCCGCCGCTGAATCCAATTTTTCATAGTAAGAATTTTTGAAAAAATTAAACGTGGTTATCACCATAAAAACCTGTGCAAAAGCTATAACGGCGATAACAGTTTTTTTACCTATGTCAAACCGCCGTTTCATCAATAATTTGAGCAATAAAAAGAAGATAAACGCCGCCGCCGACACCACCAAGATGAGCTGAGTTACCTTTTTTGTGTACTCATCGACCCATTCATCGGCAACAGTTCCGTCAATTAGCATACAGATCGCACCCGTATCCCGCACAGGGATCTCGCAATAATAATTGCCCGCAACATTGACATAAGTGTCACCGTCGTCAGCGGTGTAATCCCCCGGAACAAAATCATCAGGGAACTTATAAAGAACATTTTTGTTCTCATCAGAAAGCCACACCGCTATTATTTCATTTGAATTTTCGCTTACCCTTTTCAAAATATCCCCGGCGCCGTAAAATTTCTCCAATGGCTTGCCTACGCTGACGGCAAATTCTATTTGCTCAACGGCACTTACGGCGACAAACTTCTGTGTTTCCACAAGAATCCCCGCAGCGGCTTTCCGCTGTGACATCATGCCCAGAAGTCCCGTTATAAGCATTGTCAGCGCTACCATCACAACTGCGCCGATCCAAACCCATCCCTTGATCTTTTCATTTATCTTCTTATTCATTGTTACCGCCATTTCTATCCCGGTAAATCTCATCGAAAGAAAGAAGGTTCTTAAAAGAAAGCCGTATGCCTCCGCTTATTGCTGCATCGTAATTATAAAATATCTTGGGTACGATTTCATATACCTGCGGTAATTGGTCTATTGGTGTACCGTCAAGGTACTGTTCGAGCAAATCCGCAATAAACCGCCCTTGATCCATTGGATCTTCAAGCGTTATCCCAAGCATAACGCCATTTTTAACTTGACTTTCACCAACTTGTGATATAGTGGGTATCCCCGCAGAAGTAATATCCTCTAAAAGCCACGGAAGCATGTGATCTTCAGTGGTCGCCGTGGTAATATATAAAGCGTCTATACCTTCCGCTATCAGCTCGGCGTAAGCATTTTTCAGTTCACTGTAATATCTTTCCATATCCGATTCGTCCTGCGCTTCATCCACATGACGTGCTGTTATGACAAAGCCTTTAGCTTCGGCAGAAAGTTCCGCCTGGTCTATGCCTGAATAGGCATAAGCCGCTGCCGAGTCCTCATATACCACCCCAAGCTTGGTGAATCCGAAAATATTGTGGGCAATATCCACCTGCCGGCGGTATCGGCTCAAATCTATGTAGGCGTATGAATTCGGCTTAAACCGCTCGGTTTCGCTTTTTACAATACCGGACAAAATCGGATTTGCGGAACCCAGAACCATGAAATCGTTTTTTGTTTCGCTTTCCGATACGAAAATTCCGGCTACAGTACCTATTGCAATGAGAAAATCAATCTCACCGCTGTTTAAGCACATAGCCGCTTTTTCCGCACCCATTGATTTTATGGAAAAAAACATATCTTCTGCAAACTGTATTGTGCTGCTGTCCGAATTCACCATTGATTTCCAAACCGTATACGAATCAGCTTCATCGAAGTCTGCGTCAAAGCCTGATATGATACCTCGTTCCTCAAGACCCGCCGCAATACCCGTGAGACCGTGTGTAAACGCAGGATAGCTTTCACTCTCTATATAACCAACTCTTAGAACATCGGATTTTTCCCGCGCAGAGCTAAGGGGCTCTGTATATGTGAACCCCCAAGGAGCTGTTGCACCTAAAAGCAACGCCAAGGCAACAATGGTCAAAACGGTTCCCTTTAATCCGCTCATTACCATTTTTTTCATGTATCCACACCACCGTTTTTATTTTCCAAAGGCTTTGAAGTACCCCCTGCCGCATCTGAAAGCTCATCATATGATAATTCGCGGGTACTCTCTAAGCGCTGCATTATCTCTTCCCATACAGGCTCCTTATGGCCCTTAGAAAAATCAGCGACATGCAAAGTTTTTTCCATCTTTGTGAAGAACGAATTATTCAACCTTCATACCTCCGCTCAATACCACCGCAAATTTATCACTCTTCATTTAAGCAGTTATTCCCATAAAGAGCAGTACCGGCTTCCTTTTGCAATATGCCCATTCAGCTTCGCATTTACCGCAAGACAGCTCAGGCAATTAGGCTCATACCTGCATCCGGCGCAGGGTTCCTCCGGGGATTTTTCAACTGCGCGTATTTTACGCAGGGTGTCCGAAGAACTCCAATAATCCTGCAAACTGCTGTACCGCTCGGGAAAATCAAGATGGCGGCAGGGAGTAAAGTTGCCGTCTATATCCAAAGACGCAGCATCCCTTCCCGCTCCGCAGCCCTTTGACATACCAGTGTTGCTGTTGCCCCAGAAGGTTTGCGAAATTAAAGCACGCAATGGTGAATAACAGGATTCCACCTCTATAATCAGGTCTGGAAATTCATTTCGCAACCGGATAAGTTCTTTAGCGAATTTCTTTAGCTGTTCCCCGTCAGGCAGGGAATCCAACCGATGGGAGGAGTCGGGTTTGAATACCAACACGACTAGCCGCTTTACCTTATACTGCGAGCAAAGCATAGCGACATTAGCAAAATCATCAATGTTAAAGCTGTGTGCAACCCAATTGACTGCCTTTTCTTCAAAATCATCGAAAAGCTCCAAAGTGCGGATGGCGAGATGATGTCCGTCACGAGAAAGACGGGAAATCTCTTCTGTCGAGCCGTTAAGGGAAACATAAACCCCATTGATGCCGCTGTCTATCAGCTTTTTTACAGAACTCTCGTCAACACCCCATCCGCTCAGGGCAACCGAGGGATACAGACCGAGGAAGGCACACTTTTCTATCAGCTCATACAAATGCGGATACATCATAGTTTCGCCGCCGCTCAAGGCTATATTGGCAACGCCTATCCTTGCCGCCTCCTCCAATACCTCCAAGGCTCTTTCAAGCGGCAGGTCCTTGCCCTCCTGCAAATGGCAGTAGCATTGCGGGCAACGCAGCGGACAGCGGGTGGTCAGCTCTAAATTAAGCAGGCTTGGAGCAACATAGCTGTTTTCAGGTGCGGTAATTTCAAGAGAAAGCTCCATCTTTTCGCGTACAAGCCCGGCGTTTTCCCTCATCCATGTTAAAAAGCCTTCTCTTTCCAGCATTGTCAGAAGTATTTCCCCAACGTCATCCCCGGGAGGGAGATTGTCTAAAAGCTTCTCGATCAAAGGGTATTGCTTGCTGTGTATCGTGAAAACCCTTCTGTCGTGTGATATCAGTCTAAATGAGCCTGATTCAACCTTACAAGCTACAGTCTTGATAGACGTATCCCCCTCTCATAATATCTTTAGGCATCGGTGTGTGTATACCCTACTGACTATCCGCACTCACCACTTGAGCATTGATCCTATTCCGACGCCCCCGGCGGTTGCGGCAATTCCTCCATTAAAAATTCATTATAAAACACCGGGCATTATCCGATGTTACTACCATAGTAATAGGGTCTACCATTTAAAAATTTCCGATGCTATTCCAACGCCCAGGGCGGTTGCGCCGCAGACACCAATAATGACCCCAGCCGCAACAACAAGACCCAAGCCGATTAAGGAACCGCCCGCAACTTCCTCAAGCTCGTCTAGGCTGAGCTCGGTGCCGGGGTTTTCCGCTTGCTTCTTGATTGCCTTATTGAGAAGCTCCCCGATTTGCTTAACTTCATCAATCGTGAACTCAACGCCCTTAGTCTTCAGCAGTGCTTGGGCATCCTCGGGTTCTTGCAGTGAGAACAATTTCTTTGCAAATGCCTCGTCTTTCAGGGCATTTTCAAGTAAAGTTTTTTTATCCATTGCTGATTACCCCCCTATGTTTTTTGATATCGGAGTTTGGCTACCAGGAAATCCCCAGCAATCCGCCTACAGTCATTCCAACCGCCATTACCGCCGCAACACAGCAAATAATCGTCATAGTTATACCGCCACCGGCAACCTCTTCAAGCTGGTCTAAGCTAAGCTCGGCACCAGGATTCTCCTGTTTTTTTGCCGCAACCTTCTTGACAGCATCGCCGATTTGCTGAATTTCCTCAATAGTGAGGTCAACATTTTTTGTTTTAAACGCCGCCTGAACGTCCCCTAGGTCCTGCATTTCAAGCACTTTTCTTGCAAATATCTCGTCCTTGAGTGCCTTTTCGAGATTTATTTGGGCTGTCTGGGTCATCATTGTCACCTTCTCCATTAAATTTTTACTAAAGCCTGAGGTCGCAGGAGCATCCTGCGACCCCCATTTGAAATTATAGACTTTAGTAGATTTGTCAATGGTTTTTGTTTACCACATGAACACGGCTGCGGCGGCACCGCCGCCGATCAGTGCTGCGGCAGCAGCGGCTAGGAAGATACAAGTTGTAATAATGGCACCGCCCGCAACGTCTTCAAGGTCGTCTATGCTAAGCTCGGCATCGGGATTTGCTTTTTGTCTCTCAACGATTTTCTTTGTAGCTTCGCCTATCTCTTTGATTTCCTCGATGCTCATGTCAACGCCCTTTGTTTTCAACTCTGCCTGGACATCACCTAAGTCTTGCATCGCAAGTACTTTTTTTGCGAAGGCCTCGTCTTTAAATGCCTTCTCGAGATTTGCTTGGGTTGTTGGGTTGATCATTGCTAATTCCTCCATTAAAAAAATTTTTATTATAGAACACCGGGCATTGTCCGATGTTGCTACCAAAGTATGGGGTCTACCAGGTTGGCTGTATTGTGCCTACGTTGCTAGCGACCATAGGCATCTGTTTGCCGAAATCGTATTGCATAGGCATCGTCGGCTGAACCATTCCGCCCGCAATTCCTTCAAGTGCCTCTGGATCAAGCTCGGCATTGGGGTTTTCCTGTTTTTTAGCAACGAGTGCCTTGATTGCATCCCCTAATTGTTGGATTTCCTCAATGGTGAGGTCAACACCTTTTGTTTTCAGTGCCACTTGAACTTCCCCTAGGTCTTGCATTGCAAGTACTTTTTTTGCGAAAGTCTCATCTCCAAATGCCTTGTCGAGATTTGCTTGAGTTGTTGGGTTGATCATTGCTAATTCCTCCATTAAAAAAATTTTTATTATAGAACACCGGGTATTGTGGGGGTGTTACTACCAAGTTACATGTGCTACATCATTATTTACGTTGCTGGCGACAACAGGTATTTGCTTGGAGAACTCGTATTGCAGCTGCTGAACCATTCCGCCCGCAATTCCTTCAAGCGCATCTAAGTCAAGTTCGGCATTGGGATCCGCTTGTTTTTTAGCAATGAGTTTCTTGAAGACATCGCCCATTTGCTGGATTTCCTCAATGGTGAGGTCAACACCTTTTGTTTTCAGTGCCACTTGAACTTCCCCTAGGTCTTGCATTGCAAGTACTTTTTTTGCAAAACTCTCGTCTTTAAATGCGTTGTCAAGATTTGCTTGGGTTGTTTGATTCATTTTCAATTCCTCCATTATTTTTGATTTTTAAACTTCCGCCTTTTTGCTTTGCTCATATACTTATACTTGAAAGGTCCAAAATAGTTACATCCAATCCGACATTTTTTTTCTTAGCCCTGCAATAATACGATGCACAGTGACCTTTACATTCCCCTCGCTCATGCTTAGGACCTCGGCGATTTCACTGTTTTTCAGGCACAGCATATATTTCATGGACATAATTTCCTGATGCAGCTCGGGCAGGGTTTTCATTTGCTCAAAAAGCACCCTGACCGCTTCCCTGGTAAGACATTCGTCATCAATGTCAATGCCGGCTGACATATCCTCCGGGAATTCGGTCAGCAAGGAACTCCGTACGGAGGAACGCCGGAAATAGTCGTTGAGTATATTTCGGGCTATGCTGCCCAGCCATGTGCTAATTTTACCCTTTTCACTGTCGAAGCTGTCTATATACTCGAATGCTTTTACAAATACGTCTGCTGTCAAATCCTCTGCATCCCATGTATTTCTAACACGAAAAAATATGTAATTGTAAATCCGGGAGAAGCTTTCGTTGTATATCTCCCTGAATTGCTCTGATGCCGCCGGGGCTTGGGGTTTTCTATAATCCGGCTTTGCTTTTATTTTGATAACATTTCGCATTATCAAGGCCTCCCTCCCGCAAAAAAATCAGTTTCGTCTGCCGCAGTCAAATTTCCCCTCAGCCATATCCGCAACAGAGGTCCGGCACAGCGCATGGAAAGTCTGCATACGGTCTTCCCCTGATTCTTTGTAGAATCCGGAAATATTTCTCGCCGCGTTTCTCACCGTTTCACACAACCGGTCAAATTCCCCGCTCTCCGTTTCAGCTCCGCCCAAATATATCTCAAGCCTGCCGCCTTTTCTGAACTGCGCCGCATTCTCAAGCCCTAAAAACGTCAGAAACTTCACCGGGTCGTATTCGCCTAACGTCGCTGTCAGACCCATAAAATCCGCAATTATCTCATCGTGAATTTCATTTTTCGCAGAATTATAAAATCTCTGTGTCATATAATGAGCGGATTCATGCTCGCGGCGTATGATCAGCGACTTTTTATGCCAATCGTCGGGAGCCATGCCGAAGGCCTCAGGGTCTACACCGCTGTAGTATCTATGGGACAATAAGGCAATATAATCGCGGTAAAGGGAAGGGTCTTTAGGAATCGCGCCGTCAGCACTCCGGTTCATATTGACCCGCGCCCAATTGTTGTAATTCTTTACAATGGTAGCACCACGTGAATCCGGTACAGGCTTCGGTTCGCAGCGGCATACAATGCTCCGGTGCAATCGGATAAAATCCTCATCGGCCTCACACTCAATAACCGGCAGACGTCCCGCGGGTGTTGGGTGTAAATACACGCGTATACCTTCAGGCATAACAGGCATCCATGCGTCCTTCCGCTCACAGGGAAGCTCTCCGCGTTTTAGGGCCGCTAAAAACGCCGGATTTTCGCTTTGTCCCTCCTCAACAGGAAAACTAAGCTCTACAAATATATCTAAAAGTAATTCCCAATCAGCACGGCCGCTTTTGCCGAGCAATTTTCCCCAATCGCTTGCAAAGCGTTCTTCTGCCGGGTTGTCTATAGGTGGTTTTTCCGTAAATTTATTTTCCTTCAGTTGGGACATTACATCATTCATCAGAAACACACTCCCTACACGATTTGTCTTTTCGCCATTGCGGCAAATGTTCCGTTTTTATCCATAAGCTCCTTGTATGTACCCTCCTCGGTGATTTTTCCGCTCTCCAGAACGATGATACGGTCACAGTCCTGTATTGTACTCAAACGGTGAGCTATGGTAATCCGCGTAACTTTAAGTTGATTTATGCTGTCAATAACAATCTTTTGGGTTTTGTTATCAAGAGCACTAGTTGCCTCATCTAAAAACAGAAGCTTGGGATTACCCACCAACGCCCTTGCGATTAAAAGACGCTGCCGCTGCCCGCCTGACAGTGTTCCTGCCCCTTCGGCGACTACAGTATGCAATCCCATCGGCATTTGCTTTAAGTCCTCTTCAAGTCCTGCCTGTTTCACCGCCTCCAACGCCTGTTTTTGCGTTATATTGGGGTTCGACCCCGCAATGTTTTCAAAAATAGTTCCTGCCAGCAATTGACCTGACTGCAACACTACCCCAAGCTGGCGCCGTACTGAACGAATGTCTGTCTGGCTTAAACTTACACCATCAAAATATATTTCACCGCTGTCTGGTTTTTCAAAAGCAAGCAAAATTCTAAACAATGTAGATTTTCCGCTGCCCGACGGTCCGACAAGTGCTATATGCTCGCCGCCTTTAACGTGGAGGGAAACATCTTTAATTATCCGCGGACCTTCCGGATCATAGCTGAAATTCACATGACTCAGCTCAATCTCACCAGATAGCGGCGCGGCTTCTGCTTTTTGCTCGTCATATTCCGGTACTGCCTCAAAAATCGGCTTTGCCTTCTTATACAGCGGTCCTACAACGTTTATGCTCATAACTGCTCCTGAAAACTGAATTACAGCCCCCATTAAGCTTCCAAAGGCGGCGTTGAATGCAATAAACGTTCCTGCCGATATTCTTTCATCTCCCGGGACGTTGAATATTACGGCATACAAAATAATTGCCGAAATAAGAACCACAACCGAGTTCCAAACTATTGACCAGTTGCCCATACTCTCTTTCTTGAAGGTTATGGCGCGTGACTCCTTGAACATCTGTGACCAATTGTAAAAAGTACGTTTTTCCGAACCCGACATCTTGATTTTGGCGAGTCCCGAAAGCCAGCCGAACATTTTACCTGCTGTTTTATTGTTTATTTTAAGAAGCTTTTCCTCGTGCTTCGATTGCAAGTATCCGAACCCGAGTGAAATTAACAGAGTAATCCCTGAAATGGCAAGAACAATCCATGTAAGCTTTGCGCTTTTGGTAAACATGACAACAATATAAAATACCGAGAATATGCTTGTGATGATGGTGTTTACTATCGGACCTGAAAGGACCTGCTCAATCTGTGAAATGCTCATGGCGTTCTGCGTAAGCTCACCTGCCGTGTATTTTTTGAAAAAACTCACCGGGAGACTTAACAGACGATCCCAAACCGCCGCCTGCAGGTCAGATTGACCGGATATACGCTGCAGGGCAAATGCGCGGGTAAGCTCGAAGGCGAAGGTTGTCAAAGCTATTGCAGCTATCAAAAATCCTATTTGTATAAGCATAGCCCGGTTTCCGTCTGGAATAACAGTATCAAAAACGCGACCGGTAATTTCAGGTAAAAGCATAGCCAAAAGGCCGCCGCCGAGACCCATAACAAGCATCCATATCCAGTCTGCTTTTCTTGTTCCCCGCATAACAAAGCGTATAACATCCTTTCCCGTAAGGCTGTGCATGGGAAGGCTGCGGTAAAACATCGTTGCCTTCGGATTTATTACATCTGCATTTTCTTTTGTCACCTTAACCCGTTCGCCTGTGGCGGGGTTGTAGATGACATAACGCTTAGGGGCTTTTTGTAAAAGAGCTACAGGCTCATCAGTTTCATCGAGCTTTGCCAAAAAATTGCCGCCGTCCTGACGATACCATTTGTCTGACAAAATAACCTCGCGTGTTCTGAAACGAGATGCCTGTGAAATACTGTCTATGGGACCGGAGGAATGCTGGTTATTATAAATTGACTTGGGAACGGTTATTTTCATGCCGTTTGCCTGTGCTACGGCAGAGCATGCCTGTATGAACGCATCATCCGTTTTGGCACTGTCTGAAATTGAGTCTGCTGCATTGACCCCGGGAACAACCGACTGCAAAGCATCTAAAGCTCCCTGCAAATAGGCGTTTTCTCCTGTATATCGTTGGCGGTTGGCATCATAAGTTCTTTGTTTTTCTTCCCCTACACGCTCATCCGCAAGCAGCATAAAAGAACTATGAAATTCTCTTATGTTGCCTGATTTAAGTTCATTGCAGACCTCTTCGATTTTGTCACGGTTGAATTCGAGATACTGACAGCATTTTTTTACCCATTCTTCAGCAAGAATCGCTGTGGAATCCGTGTCACGCGCTTCTTCTAAAACGCTGTCACGCATAGGGACCGCAAGCATGGCCGCAGAGAACCCATCCTCGCGGGAATAAGGCATAACAGGTAAAATGAGTTCACCATCGTTTATCTGGAATAGAAAGCTGCGGATACCAACAGGTTCGCCGTCTCGTGTCATTTTACAATGGTATATGTTTATAATACCCTCTTTTACAATCAAGGCGCGGTTTTCTTCGTGGATCCAAAAAGGAACGTTATCCTTCATTTTCAACATACTCATATATCCATCACTCCTATACCGCTGTACGGATAAGCTCCGCGTAGAGTCCCGGCTCGTCTTTCATGTCATTGTGGGTGCCGCGCTGCATGATTTTGCCCTGGTGCATTACAATAATTTCATCGCAATCACGGATTGTGCTGAGCCTGTGCGCGATTACAATACAGGTGCATCCTCTTCTGCGGATATTATCGTTTACTGCTTGTTCGGTACGAGTATCAAGGGCACTGGTGGCTTCATCGAGTATCAAAACAGAAGGCTCAATGGCAAGAGCGCGTGAAATCTCCAAACGCTGCCGCTGACCTCCGCTGAAATTTGCACCGCCTTCACTGACCTCGCTTTTGTATCCGTCATCGCGGCTTGCAATATCATGGTGAATACAGGCATCCTTTGCGCCGCGTACAACATACGCATCGCCCACCGTTGAATCCCACATTGTGATATTTTCATTCACGCTTCCCTCGAACATACAGATATCTTGGTCAACCACAGCTAATGAGTTATTGATCACATTTCGCGGTAATTCATCGCGGTTTACCCCATCGAATAGGATTTCCCCTCCCCATGGACGCTGAATGCCCGCAATAATTTTAGCAACTGTGCTTTTACCGCTGCCCGAAGAGCCTACCAACGCCACTCTCGAGCCTGGAGTAAGCGTTAAATTAAAGTCTTCAATCAGCGGTTTTTCCAGTACGTTATAACCAAAGCTCAAGTTCTTTACTTCAATGCGACCCTCTAATTTGCGAAAGGTTGATGGGTCTGCCGACTCTATATCTTCATCGCGTTCAGGATCATTGAATTGGTCTACAGCGTATTTATGCACATCGTCAAGCCGCGCCATATCGCCCTTGAGCTGTTTTATTTTCATACCCATGGAGGTAAGCTTTCCAATAGGATTCATAAAATTACCCATCAAGCTCTGAAAAGCAATCAGGGAGCCTACTGTCATATTTCCATCTAAGATTTGCAGTCCGCCGATACACAAGACCGTAGCTTCAGAGAGCTTCAGCAAAAAGTTAGGCAGAGCAGATAAAACCTGACCAACTCCCCCCATTTTCTGCTGACCGTTAAGCTGCTTTGCGTGATACCCCGCCCACTTTGAGAAAAAGCCTGATTCAGATCCTGTTGCCTTGATCGTTTCTATCAAGTACAGGCCGGATACGGATGCTCCAGACAGCTTACCCGAATCCTGCACCAACTTCTTGTTAAGTGCTTCAATCTTACCCGATGAATAAACAAAGTATAAAACATTTACAACCGCCAGTCCGAGTGTGAACATCGTAAGCAGCATATTATACTGAGTCATCACAAAAAAATAGAAAATCAAAGTAAGAACGCCTATTACGTTCTCTGCTAATTCGCGGGAGAGGAACGCCGCCACGGTGTCGTTGGAGCTTTGCCTCAAACTGATATCACCGGGTGAACGTTGCTGGAAAAACAATACCGGCAGCCGCAATATATGCCAAAAAAACTTACTTGCCCCCACTAAAGCAATTTTTGTTTCCATCCGAAGAAGGTAGCGTTGCTGCAAAGCGGTAAGTGCCGCCTGTATAAGCACCGTAGCTCCCATGCACCATAACAGCGGCTTGAGCCATTCATCCTTGCCCGCTAACAGTAAATCATCTATGAATATCCGCGAAAACGCAGGGATAACAATGCCCGGAATTACCATCAGCAATCCCACGATTATAAGAAATACAACGCCCGTCTTAACACTGCGGAGCCGCTTCGCCAAGGATGGGAACATGCCGCTCTTTTGTCCGCCCTTCTCAAACTCTTCGGTCGGCTCAAAGGTAAGTACGACACCCGTAAAAGCGAGATCAAATTCTTCATAGGGGATGACCCTGTGACCGCTTGCCGGGTCGTTTATATATGCTTTGCCGTTCTTAAAACCTTCAAATACCACAAAATGATTGAAATTCCAATGGATTATCATAGGCGGCTTTAGATCCGCGAGATCGGCGGGTTCCTTACGGAATCCTTTGGCGGTAAAACCTATCTTCATAGCGGCTTTAACGATATTGCTCGCCTTTACGCCATCCCTTGTTACACCGCATTCCACCCGAAGCTTTTCAAGGGGTATGTATTTCCCATAGTAGGCGCAAATCATAGCAAAAGAGGCCGCTCCGCACTCCACCATTTCCATTTGTAATATACTTGGTGTGCGAACGCGTGTATTTTTATGCGGACACTTGGGGATATTGCTTTCTTGGTCTATATTGCTCATATTTGCAGACACTTGCCTCTCCCACCCTCTCTATATATTGCTCCCCCGATTAAACATGAAACATCCCGGCGGCAAATTTCGTGCGAGCCTTCAGCTTCCTAAGAGCCTCTTGACAAATGGTACAATCATATCGACCGGGCGCTTGCTTGCGACCTTTATTTCACTCATGCAAATAGTGCCGGAGTCAACACCGAAGGGGGCACCCTTAGGGGTAGACCATTTATAGCCGCTTTCGGTTTCAGGATCGCGCAGCAGCTCAACCTCTACCTCCATAACCGCAGTTTGTTCGCTAAATGCCTGAACAAGCTGCTGATTTTGCAAAACCAGCATCATATGTTCCTGCGTGACGGCATATGTCGATACCGATTTTACTCTTCCAACCATATAACCGTATTCTTCACGGTTAACTGTTGTGGGAGATATGTTTACCTCCATGCCTGCCGTTATACGCTTACCGTCAGTTATGGGAACATACATCAAAACACTGCTTGCCTGACCGTCACGAGTAATAGTACCGAGGACACTCCCTGGTTGTACATAGTCTAAGCTCTGTATATTTAAACTGGCAATGGTTCCGCTATACTGCGCCTTTATTACGCTGTTAAGAGAAAGCTGCAGCTGCAGCTCCTGCAGATTCCGAAGCAGCTCTCGTTCTTTTATCTGCTTGAGATGCGAAAACTGCCCCATAAGCGAGGATATTTGTTCTCCCGTCTGATTATAGCCGCCCCAAAGAAATTTCGTAAAAGTAGAGTTAAGCTGTGAGCTTTGTGTTTTAGCCTGAATAAGCTGCATCCGGTTATTTTCAAGCTGTGACTGCATTGATGCAAGGCTTGGATCGTAAGCGGGACGGTTTTTCACTTGCTGGTATATGCCAGACAGCTCTTCATCGCTTACCGCCTTAAACTCTTTGCCGGACATATCAATATATCTGGCACCTGTCATAGTGTCGATATATACAGTTTTTCTTGCGGATTTGCTGGGGAGACCGGAGTATGTATTGCCAAGCAAGCTTTCGTAATAATTTGGCAAATAATACTTGCCGTTTTTGTTGTAAACCTCCTCGCCGGAACTGTCCATATAAAAAACGGGGAATGTACTTGAATTTCTCTTGTCTGAAAGAATCACATATGCAGCACCAAGCTGATTAGTAACCGTAAATTGATGTGCAGCACTATAATTTCGTCTGTAATAATCCCCGCGGTCGCTGGTGTAAAAGTCACCGTTTGCCTGAGGCTGCCCGCTCTGCTTTTCGGCGTTTTCGAGTTCAATTTTACGCTGATAACTAAGATGTTCCTCGTGCTCCTTGATTTGATCCTCTAGTACCTTGATCTGCCTTTCCAGTGCTGTAACCTGCTGAGCTTGCTGCTCACGTTGATTGGAAATATCTTTCTCGTTTTTCTCCGCCTCATTCTTTTGGGCATCAAACTGAACGCGGGCAGCGCGAATTTGCCCTGCAAGCTGAGCGAATTCTGAATATATTTCAGAATTTAGCGAACCAATGTTAAATTCTAACGTTTCAATATCAACACCCTTTAAGGCATCAATGTTTTCGCGGCAGCGTTCTATCTGCTGTATCAGCTCATGCTGTGAAACGCGGGCGATAACCTGACCGCTTTCCACAAAGTCGCCTGCGTATACGCTCACATCGGTAATCTGTCCATCCGTTTGCGCGGTGAAAGTACCCACGCCTTCACCGTACATTAAAATGCCGCCTCCGTTTACCTTGTCGGATACGCTCCCCAAAAACCCCCAAAGGGAGGTTGCTATGATTAGAATTGCAAGTGATACACAGGCAACCCATCCAACCGGCGAAATAACCGTCAGCTTTTGGTCAAGCTGCTCCGGTGAGGCAAGCCGGTCAAGGGAAACCTTGCGGAAAATTGAATTTTGTTTAGACATAATCGTTCCTCCTCCCAATAAATCAATCGATATACTCGAATTTATTACCTGCCCATTTTTTCATATAAACAGATTTGCCGACAATTTCATGGTTCTCGTCAAAGCTTGTAGGGCCGAAAATACTGCCTAAAGAATCGGAGGTACTCAAATATTCGCTCAATTCTTCTGTTGTCTTTAATCCTGTGCTTACTGCTTTGGCGACAATCATTGCTGAATCGTAACCTTGTATTGCCCATATATCCGGCGATGTCCCATAGCGGTCCATATATCGCTTAACAAACTGTGCAATCCCCTGCGGGGGGGTCTCACTGTTAGTTATAGAGCTTACTGTAATATCGGATGTTCCCGGGCTTAGGTATCTTGCAAGGGCAGCACTGTCCATGCCGTCACTGCAAATAATGCTTCCAGAAAACCCAACCCCTCGAACCTCGTTTATGAAGCCAGCTCCAATTTCTACGTTACCCACTATAAATACTGTATCATAATCAGCGGCACGCCACTTTCTCTCCCAAAGTGTAAGTGAATCCTCTATAATCGCGGAGCTTACACGATCAACTACATCTATACCTATTGAGAATGCATAACGCTGAAGCTCTGCCGACATTTCAAATCCATACACACTGTCTTCATAGTAAATAACAGCTTTTTCTGTGTTTTGAGACTTGGCATAGTCGCACATTTTCTTGCTAATTTGAGTGTCTGCGGGAATGTTTCGAAAAACATATTCGGATGAGGGTGAGGTTAATGAAGGGACAGAAACCGTGGGGACAATCAATGTTTTCTGCCCTATAGAATAAACGCTCGAAATAGGAACACAAATACCTGAATACCAATGTCCCACCACACCGATTACCGAGCTGTCGTTTATGTATTTCCCCGCAAGCTCAACGGCCCTTCCGAAATCCCCGCCATCATCGTCAATTTGAATAATCAGCTCCGGCTGCATATCCATGGCGGCAATATCTTCGCGTGCAAGCTCTATTCCTCTGATATAATCGGTGTTTTTCTCTGCGTATTCAAGCGGAACCGGAACGGCTAAAATCTGTGCTGAACGCCTGTGCGTTAAATCACAGGACGCAAGAAATGTCATGCAAAACAAAACCGTTATGATGCAAGCAAGAACACGGAGACGAATTCGATAACTCGTTTTCACTTATAACCCCACCTTAACTCAATAATAATTTGCGGTAAATCACGCCTGTGCATTTGCACCGACCGCCGCACACAATACACTTGTACTGCTTATCGTCATACCAAATATAAGGCACCTCACTATGTACGCAAAACCCATTTTTGAGAAATATCCGATTCATAGGAACGATATTGCCCAGCCTCCACGCACTGCCCCAAGCTGAAAAAAGCCCATCGCTAACAGCTTTATTCAAGCACGCCTCAAACAAATCATCAGCTACTCCCCTTCCGCGAAGCGATTCGTCAACCGCCATTGTTTTCGTATAGCACACCATTCCATCGGAGCTTGAATTTTGCACAAAGGTCTCCTTGGGCAATTTTATTTTAGAGGCACACAAATCCGCCGTAATATATTGAAAGAAGCAGTAGCCTGAAATTTTGCCGTCTGTAACCGATGAATAGAAAGAGCCTTGACCTCCCGTAACCTCCTTCAGCCTGTCCTCGTTCATATAACCCTCGCCAAATGATTTGTTGGCAATAAGTGCAACATCCCTTGCGAAAGCCGTATCATATGGGACAATAGCCGTGCTTGTTATTTCGGCTTGAGGGGCGGACATACGGTGGACATTATTTTTCGCCATATAACCGCACTCCTTTCTTACTCTCGACACAAATCTGCAAGCAACCGCGCATTCCTCTTGTTGGCCGCGAAAGCTTTCTTTTACGGCCTCTTATATGACCCTCCTGCTCGGTGACCTTATCATAGGCTTGTGTTGCAGATTTTCAGGTAACTCTAATACTGACACCAATTAATCTAACACAAGCGATCCAACTGTAAAAGTACCATTGGGGGGTATGAAAGTATTTTAATTACCATGTATGGAGTAAATGGGATAGACAAGGTTTTCTTTATGGCACGAGTATCGCGGGTACGGCGGTATTCGTCAGTATCGGCAATCTCACCGCTACCAAATATGCCCTCAACCTCTTTTGCGAAGGCAACCGCTCAGAGGGGTATGACTCCTACTGATCATTCGTTGCGCCGCACACTTTTGTCCCGGTTTTGGCATAAAAGGCATTCTGACGGCACGAATGACATGATTTTCATGTTTCACTGCATTTCGTGCCACCAGGATGCCTTTTATGCCAAAATCAACACAAACGATTCTAGATGTGCTATGCTGTAGTCAGCTGAAAAGCAAAAAAAATTTTTAGGAGGTCTTTCCCATGAAATCTACGTTCAAAATCAATTGCGCAAAATTAAAACTCCTAGCGGCTATCCTTGTCCTGTTCCTGCTGCTGGCACTTACCCCCGCACCATTTACATATGCAGCCGATTACAATTTTACTTCTGAGCATTTCATTTACCACACAAGCCTCCAAGGGGACGTGACACCTAGTAGAGTTTCGGTGGAAAATTTCAACCTTTTCATGAAACGCTTGGATATGCAATATGAGGTTTTGCGTGATTTGACAGGTACGGGAATCAGGGGCGGAAAAGTAACACTGACATTTGACACCGGTGGCCCCGGACTGCAATGGGTAACTCCAGGTCAGCCCGAGGTTATATATGTAAATAATAATCCTGGTCTCCTGAATGCTGTTGAGGAACACGGTGCTGCCCGTTGGCGTTTTGAAGGTACATCCCACGAAATTGGCCACTTATTTGGTATGCCGAATGGCCCGGTGCTCCCCTGGAAGAGCTTTGATATTGAGGGTTGGGCAGAGATGCTTGCGTGTATTGCGAGTCATGTGAATATCGCTAAACACGGCGGTTTTTATATGTCTGGTGCAAATCAGAGACCAGAGCAATGGGCAACCACATTGCCTCTTGGCACCACTGGCGTTGTCCGTGAGTTTGTGAATCCATTATTTACCTCAGATCGCCGACCTACAACCTCATCGTGGACGGAAGAATCATTTGAGCGTGGATGGAATATTTTATCCCAAGTCTTCCGAAGCTACCACAACGGATATATCCCGAGATACTCTTATAGCGGAGGAACAGAAAGGCAAAGGTTTCGCTTAGACTTTATAGACAGATGTCGCTTCTTTGCTGTGGATGATCCAAACACGGAGGCAGAGCCAGGGGACTTGTATGTTAATCTCGGACTGTACAATCTCTTGGTTGATGAGGTCACACGTACCCCTATCGATGGCGGGGGTATCATCCCATCACCTACACCAACGCCCTCCCCTGGTGATTCTACTCCCTCACCAACGCCCTCCCCCGGCACATCATCGCCAACTCCTACTCCGACACCAAGTGCAGCACCGGCTGATTGCAGTGACAACTGCATCAACTACTCTCCCACTGCCGACATTATCGTAACCTCCGACGACACACCAAAAATCAATCTCAGCAACGAGACCCTAGACCTAGCCGGGTTTGCAGCCTCCGAGTTCAGTGTTGACGGCGGCGGGAAGTGGAAAGCTGTGAAAGCTGATACATTCGGCGATAAAAAGTTCGCCAAACTACTCAACAAGGGCATGGCTCTTCACCTAAAAGACGCAGGAGGCAGTACAGTAACCTTCCCGGTAATCAACCCCCGGCCTAAGCCAAAATTAGCGGCAAACTATGAAATTGCGGCATCCGGCGGGGCGTTCGGTCAATGGGTTCTGGCTGAGAAAAACAGCTCCGCAGCCGTGAAGAGCAACATACAAATCGGCATTGCCGGACTGAACGACAAAGGCAAACCCGGCAAAGCGGTTGATACAAACGGTTGGGGAAAATTCCAAGCAGACGGCGGTATTTGCGTAAAGCCGATCGGGGACAAAAACGGCAAACCTGCTGTGGTGAAAACAACGTATTTCTACAGGACTGCACCATCGGATGTCGATGGGTTTACGCCAGGGGGCAAACCTAAGAAAATCAAAGCAACAAGTCAACTGAAGCCGACCAAGTATAAGCTAAAAGACGGCAAAATCAAGGTTAAAAAGGGTACAATCGTCAACGGTGCCGCACCTCTTGCGGATAAAGCTGAAATTGACTTTGTAGCTGGAATGCAGGTCTGGATGGCCGCTACGGCTAAAAAAGCGGCGAGTGCGAAGCAGACAGTGGGGTAAAATTGAACACTGAGGGGCTGTGCTGGAAGGACGTTTTGCGGTTATTCACAGCCCCTGTTCACATCCGCCTAAAATAATGCTTGCATTATTTTAAAGACTATGATACCCTACAATGAGTGAGGGAGAGGGGTGTGAGCTCAATGCCAAAGTACTACATTACAACAGCTATCCCCTATGCTTCGGCAAAGCCGCATATAGGCAACACCTTTGAGGCTGTGTTTACCGATGCAATTGCAAGGTATCGCAAGCTGCGCGGCGATGATGTTTTCATGCTAACAGGAATGGACGAGCATGGTCAGAAAATCCAACGCATGGCACATGAGCTTGGGATTACGCCTCAGGAGCTAGTGGATGAGAACACTCGTCTACTGCGTGCTAACTGGGATTTGTGTCATGTGGAATATGATGACTTCATCCGTACTACCGATCCGAGGCACAAGGAAATTGTCAAAAAAATCTTCAAAAAGTTGCACGATCAGGGCGACATTTATAAGGGGAGCTATGAGGGCTGGTACTGTCTGCCTGAGGAAAAGTTTTTCACAGATAGCCAAATCACAGATAGCCAAGTCTGCCCCGAGTGCGGTCGCGGAGTGGAAAAGGCCAGCGAAGAGGCGTATTTTTTCCGCCTCAGCAAATACTCTGATCGTTTGGCCCGGCATATCGAACAAAACCCGGAATTTATCATGCCCGATTCCCGCCGCAACGAGATGGTTAACAACTTTATCAAAATGGGATTGCAAGACTTCTGTGTTTCCCGGACCTCGTTTTCCTGGGGTATAGAGATTGACTTTGACCCGGCACACGTTATGTACGTGTGGGTGGATGCTCTGTCTAACTATATTACTGCGCTGGGATATGACCCAGATGGCAACCATGGCCGCCTTTTTAAAAGATATTGGCCATGTGATGTACATGTTATCGGCAAAGACATCCTGCGTTTTCACACACTTTACTGGCCGGCACTGTTAATGGCACTTGATATTCCCCTGCCCAAACAGATTTTTGCCCATCCGTGGTTCTTAATGGGGCAAGACAAAATGAGCAAATCAATGGGTAATGTTATTTACGCCGAAGAGCTGTGCAGCAAATACGGCACAGATGCCGTACGGCACTATCTTCTGCGTGAAATGCCGTATGCCCAGGACGGCAGTATTACACGGGAACAATTTATTTTGCGGTGCAATGCCGATTTGTCAAACAATCTTGGAAATTTACTGAGTCGCACTGTTACTATGGGGGAAAAATATTTTGCAGGCACCTTGGCTCTCTCGTCTTGCGCCGGGCCAGATGAATACACCCATGAGCTAGACAATTTGGCGACAGAAGTCAAGGAAAATTACGCCAAAAGCATGGATGTTTTGAGTGTCGCAAACGCAATGCAGGAAATTTTCAAACTGCTTGATAGGGCAAATCTATACATCGATCAGACAATGCCCTGGGCCTTGGCTAAAGACGAGGGCAAAAAGGCGGAGTTATGTCTTGTTTTGCACAATCTCTGCAAAGCCTTACAGCAGGCCTCGGTGTTGCTTTATCCTATTATGCCTGTTGCAGTCAAGCTTTTGCGTCAACAATTAGGCTTACCCGAGACACCGGGATGGAAAGAGTCCCTGCCTGACGGCTATTCGGTAAAACGCGGTCCGGTATTGTTCCCGCGAATTAAGTTATCCACAGAGTAACTCCCCCTAATAGGGGAAATTGTCGGGGCTTGGCGCAGCTTGGTAGCGCGCCTGCTTTGGGAGCAGGAGGCCGCAGGTTCAAATCCTGTAGCCCCGACCACAGGGGAGCTATACGAACACCCAAGGGGATGCGGTTATCTTCTTAACCGTTGACGGTTTCGTATTGCTCTGTTCGCTTAAACCAAGCGGATGAAAGGAAAAACGCCGATAGTCTCTGTTGAGATT